>WNGB01000014.1_pt1 | contig 200988 bp, 200 predicted proteins | sample 5400681 | NCBI WGS metagenome assembly WNGB01 (sample SAMN13153367, study PRJNA577476) | soil metagenome | isolation source: 115 cm soil or saprolite under grassland replicate 2 | place: USA:California | collected 2016-06-15 | reverse complement strand
CCCCGGTCTGGCTGGACGGACGGGGAGCTTCCGGCGCCGAGCAACGCCACTCATGAGGCCGGTCAGGCCACGGCTCTGCCCGGTCCGTCCCGTGACTCGGCTGCCGCGCCGCGTCGACGTCGACGCCCACCCCCCCCTGTCCAGGGTGGGCCCCCGTCCACCCACTCGGCGGACCCCGTCACCGGGTTGCGGCGGTCGGCCGCTGGAGCCTGGCCCCGCGCCACGACGAGGTCCCACGTCCGCTCCGCGACAACTCGCCCGCGCCGCGGCCTAGGCCGGCGCACAACCACTCGACGACTGCTGGCGATGTCGGCGTGAGCAGGTCCAACGGCACCGCGTCGTGATTCAGCCCCGGGGGGGCAGCCCCGTACCGGGCGAACCCAGTCACGCCGCGGAGGGCCAGGCCGCCGGAGTGGATCGCGGCCAGCAACTGCGGCGGGGGGCCTGCGAGCCCGGACGCCACGCCACCGTGGCCACGGTCCGCCGTGGACGAGCTGCACCTCCGGCAGGGGGCATCGGCTCCAGAGGGGCAAGCCAAGCCTTCCCCCCAGCCGGGCCTCACCCGGGACGGACGGCTGGTCGAGGAGGGTCGTCGTGCAGCGGCACCGCAAACGTCCAGCCACGGCAGCACCTCCTCCGGCAGGCGACTCGCGCAACTCCGGGACGAGGCACGCCTTTTCCCGGCCATCGGCCCCCAGCCATCACCCGCATCGGCGGCGCGGACAGCATTGCGCAGCGGGGGGCCAGCCGAGGGGGACGCGGACTGGCGGACTGTCTCGAGGCGGCGGGGGCCGGTTCCTTGTCCTTGGGCCCCGCACTCACCTGGGCTGATCGCCGATGACCCAGGCGCTGGGCGCGGGGAGCTCACGGACGGCCAGCAGCGAGGCGACATCGGGCCTCGCACCTGGACCCCGGGCCCTCGCCGTAACAAAACGGGAGGTCAGGGCACGTCTGGTGCCTGTGGTTCAGCAGCACCTTTCCATTCGTCCAAAGAGGGGCAGCAAAAGGGGCGATCGCCTACGCGCCTCGGCCCGAGGGGCGGCGCGCATCTCAGACTGAGTTTGTGCATGCCCGCGAACCCGTGCGCCTCCGTCTAGTGGCGCTCACTCTCAAGGTGTCAGCGATTTCGCTGACACCGCCGCTGCCCGACCCGCGGCCGGAGAAGCTATGTCAGCGAAATCGCTGACACCCCTCGAACGTTTGACTACCCTGCGGTGCATGGCCCCAGACGCCCGCGCAGCGAGGGAGGCAGCTGACAACATCGCTACCCGCCGCTACGAGCACAAGGATCCCAAGCTCGGGGACCTCAATGCGGACAATCTCCTCCAGGTTGTGGTTCATGCCCGCACGTCGATCGAGGAGATTCCGCTTGAGGTGCTTCGGGAGGACGTGGCCGACTCCCTGGTCATCCTTGACCACTATCCGTACCTGATCGACCTCAATCGGTGCAGGGTGATCGAGATGGCCCTGGACGTGGGCATGACGTGGCAGGAGATCGCACCGTTGCTGGGAGTAAGGACCCGGCAAGGCGCCGAGGTGGCTTACCGCAGGCTACGCAACGCAGTTAAGTCATACGGAAAAGGAACAAAGGATCACGAGGCTGAGCGGGGATCCCGACAGGCCGAGCGGGCCGAGGCTGCCTGGCTACGCCGCAACACCCGCGCGCTGCGCAGTTTCGCCGTCCGGCTTGACGGATTCCGGCAGCACCTTCCCGCTGAGCTGCACGGCGACCTGGACTACGTGTTCCAGGCGATTCCGGCCACGGGTGAGACTGCGCGACCAGGGTTCGCCGCTGATCTCAAGATGCTGTTGGACAGCCTGGCGGGCACGTCCGACCTGCCGCCAAGTGTTCGGGCGATGATCGCGGATGGGTTGTGGCTGCTCCGCGACCGTCCCGCCGTTGAGGTACGAACTGAGCGGCCGGAGGCCCGCCGCAGGCTGCGGCCGGCTGCGGGTGGCCGGAGGAGGGTGTCCAATACGCGCAGGAGGGAAGGACGGGACGTCGACCCGCGCTAGCCGCGAGGTCGTCGACCTGGCCCTCCGGCGATCTCGCCGAGGCTAGCCCCGCCGTGCCCCGCCGCGCTGTCGCTGCTCGTCCGGGGCCTGCGCGCCGCCCGGATCGTGGGGCCCGAGGCTGCGCAGAGCCGTCGATCTAGGCCGCCCTCGTCCTCGGCGATGCCGACCAAACCCGGGCGGGTGCGTCGTGAGGCTCGTGGAACGTGCCCAACCTCAACGAGCCGACTTGCTGGTCCTGGACCGTTCCGCCCATCGTTTCGGTGCTGTCGGCTATGGCGCGACGTGATGGGTCCCTCCGTGCACGTGCTGGTCAAGGGCTGTGGCGACGATCGGGGAAGTCCCGGTATGCGAGGGAGACGCTGGCGAGCCACTTCGCGTCTGGCTCGACGTCGATGTTCACCTCCACGGTTTCGGAGTGGCGCTTGCGCATTGGAGCAGGTGGGTCACCTCGCGCCATGCCTGCGCGCCGGTCGTGAAGGGCTAGGGCGATGGCGGCGGCATATGCAGTGGTGCGAGCTTCATGAGAGGTGGCCCCGGCCGCCATGGCCCGATCATGGGCGGCTTGGCTGGCTGCGGGATTCATGTAGTCCGTCAGGAGCCGGACGCCGTCGTGGATTTCGATCACGCGCCGGTACAGGCGGCGGTAGGCGCCGGTGGGTCTGAAGGTTCGGCTGCGTTCTGGATGGTTGGGTGGGTTGAGGCAGATCTCCGGGAACTCGCGGACCAGGGCCAGCCACAACGGATGCATGTCGCGATACAGGCGCCGGCGGAGCAGGACATCACGCCAGTTGGCCAGGTGAAAGCGCGCTTGCCGCTGTACCAGCCACCGCATCGTGGCCTCCCTCCGCTGCGACGCCCCCTTTCAACGCCGGAGCCGCCCACGATAGGGCGGGAGCCGATAAGAAAGAGATAGAAAACCGATAGCGCGGAGATAATCTGCTCAAGGCATTCGGTCGCCAGGCGACCCCTGGTGGAGGGCGATTTGACCCTCAGCCCGTTGGTGCGGCTGGCCGAGCGCGCCGGTAGCCGTACCGGTGACGAGGCAGTTGCGCTACGGGGATTGTGCACCATCGGTCGGGTCGAGTCCGTCGAGCTCGCGGAACGCTGTCGCCAGATCGGATTAGTTGCTCCATGAGCTTCGGCGACCGCCCCGCGCGCACGAGCCGCGAGCACCGGAATCTCTTGGTCCCGCACGACGTCTTGTAGATCCTTCCATGCGTACAGGGCCGCGAGCTGCTCGTGCACCCGCTCGGCTACGGCGTCGTTGACGAAGTAGCTGGGCGGCACGGCGAAGATCCCGGCGAGGTTGTTGACCAGTTCCACACCCGGATCGGTCCTTCCCGCCGCGGCGCAGCTCGTCGAGGAAGGCTCGCTGGAGAGACTCCCGGACCGGCGACCTCACGGATCGAGAACGGCTTGTTCGTGTCGTGGTTGCGCACCGTTGTGAACAGGCGGTCGAGCTTCTCGTGGAACGGTCGACTGCTGGCTACGGGTGAGGACCTGTCTCGCCCGGCCACCGTCTTGGCCACCTCGAGTAGATGCCGCAGGAGCTTTCGGCGGCAGCCCGCGCGCGCGCCTCCGATGTGCGCCGCCGGGGTCCTAACGTCCCTGCGGCCGTACCGTCCCCTCGCTGGTCGATCGGTAGTCCTGTGCGGGCAGTGCCCCCGCATCGTGGTGTCGGTCTAGTGGTTCCCGGCGCCCTGACGCTCGCTCGCTTCGCAGGGTCGCCAGCTGAGCCGCGACCGGCAGGGCCTGCGATCAGCAGCCACATGGCCGACCGTCATCGGCCCGGCGGTGGCCGGAACAGCACCGTGCCCGAGGTCTTGGTAGGCCTTGCGTGGGTGGGCGGCCGGTCATCCCCGGTGCGCATGGGTGATCGTTCACCATCCGCGGGTGACCGTTCGCCATCCGCTTTGTCGTCGAGCCCCTCCAGCTCCCGAAAAGTCCTGACCAGCTCGACTAGTTGACCAAGACTCCTCGACGACAACCCGCGCGCTCGCACCGCGATCACGCGAACGTCCGGGTCCTCCATGGCATCCTGCAGGTCTTTCAGCGCGTAGAGCTCACCTAGTTGCTCGTCCACTCGCTGGGCTACTACGTCATCGACGAAGTAGCGGATTGGCACCCCGAAGATCTTGGCGAGGCTGGTCACGAGCTCCAGGCCCGGATTTCCTCTTTCGCCGCTGCGCAGCATGGCGAGGTAGCTGGGATCGCGTCCCGTGATGTTGGCTGGCAGCCGTGCGGAGACGTCGCGCAGCGAGTACAGCTTGCCCGTATCGGGGTTGCGCACCGTCCGAAACAGATGATCAAGCTTCTCGTGGAACGGTCGGACGCTGGCGTCAGGTGCCGTTTCGTCGCCTCCGGCCATCGGCGTGGACCCCCAGATCCCGTTGACTGATATTCATGATCACGCCGCGTTGTTCAAAGATTTGTTGACAACGGCCACCCGAGCGTGCCTATGCTCGAAGCAGCCTGTTGACTGACTCGCTCACGAGCAGGCTACCGGACCACATCCGTTAACACATCTGAGGTGGCCCGGTTTGTACGCGCCAAGTTAGAAGATCCGCTCCTAGCCGGGGGTTCTCGACGGCCGCGAGATCCGATCCGAGGGCCCCCGGCGGCCTCCGGTGCCTGGTCAGCGCCTGGGGGCCGTGGCAGCGACGGGGGACCGGCACACGGCCCATCAGGGAGCCGGCGTCAGCCGGTGCTGGATCGGCCCTACACCCGCAAGGGGGAGGCGGGAGAGGAACCCATGACAGTGAGTCCGACGGACAGCGGGGCGTACCCACCGGGTACGGCCGCGCCCGTCCCGACGCGCGGTGCCGCCGGCAGCGCGGCGCCGCCGGTGCTGACGGGGCGGCGATCCCCCGTAAACGCCGCTCCGTCTCCCGGCGTCCCGGCCGGCCAACCGGTGGACATGGCCACCCTGTGGACGACGTCCTTCCCGGGCTGGGTGCGCGCGCCGCGGTCGGTGCCGCGCGAGTTCGGCGGTGGCCGGCAGGTGGAGCTGGTGTGGCTGACGGCCGCCTCCCTACGCCCCGGCTGCCCGCTGGTGAGCGTGTCGTCGGCCGACGGCGGGGTGGGCCGCTCCACGCTGGTCGCCGCGCTGGGTGGGCTCCTAGCGCTGGCCTGCCCGCAGCCCGTGCTCGCCGTCGACCTGACCGGGCGGGCCTGGGGCGGCCTGGCCGACCGGGTCGGGCGCCGCAACGGCGCCTCCGTGTGGGACGCGGCCAGCGATGTCGACCGGCTGACCAGCCGGCAGGCGGTGGAACGACTCGTGCAGCACGGCCCGACCGGCCTGCACACGCTGGTCGGCGAACGGGAGATGACCTCGCGGCGGCGGCCCCCGTCGGGCGATGAGATGACCCGGTTGGTGGCCCGGCTACAGAAGCTGTACCCGCTGGCGCTGCTGGATCTGCCGCCGGCGGACACCAAGTTCGCGTGGACCGCGCTGACCTGGGGCTCGGCGCCGGTGCTGGTGGCCCGCGCGACCCAGGACTCGCTGCGGCACAGCATGCGGCTGGTCGCGCAGTTGCGGGCCGTGGGGCTGGGCGCGATGGCCGACCACGTGGTCCTCGTCGTGATGGAAACCAGCGCGCGGGTGCCCGGCGAGGTCAAGGCGGCCGAGCGGCAGGCGCGGGGGGTGGTCGGCGAGGTGGTGCGGGTGCCGTACGACCGGAACCTGGCCCGGCCAGACCCCGTCGATCCACGCCGCCTGCGCGGAGCGACGCGGGGCGCGCTGGTCGACGTGGCCGCGGCGGTGTTGCGGCTGTGCCCAGCCGACCCGCAGGCGGCGGCCACGGTCGTGGATCCGCCGGGGACGTGGCCGAACGTATTCCAAGGGGAGGAGAGCGGCTGATGAACACGGGGGCTTGGGTGGCGGCGGTGCTCACCGCGCGGCTACCGCAGTGGATGCACGCCCCGTCGCCCACGCCTGGCCCGGGCGACGGGTTCGACTGGGACAAGGTCAAGCCTGACCCGAACGCGGTGCCGAAGAGCGACCTGTTCTACACGATGGTCAACGGCTTGATGTTCCTCGGCGTCGCCGCGGCGATCGCGGGCCTGGTGGCGGGGGCGATCGCGTTTGGCGTCGGGCCCATCTTCGGCGCCCACATCGTCTCCGACAGGGGCAAGGCCATGATGTGGAAGGGCGGCCTCGTCGCGATCATCGTGGGATCGGCGACCACGGTTATCAGCTTCTTGCTGACGAAGTGAAGGCTGTCGTTCATGACTGCTGACTTCAAGCCTTCAGCCGCCCGCCCACCCCTGGCCCGCATCGCCGTCGTCATCGTCATCGCCGGCCTGCTGGTCGTCGTCGGCGTCGTCGTGGGCCGGTTGACCGCCCCCGAGCCGCCACCGGCCCCGGCCGCGCCGCCGGGGATCCGCTACGTGGAGGGCGTCCCGACCGGGTTTCCCCGCACCGCCCGCGGCGCCGGCGACGCCGCCGCCTGGTACGAGACCCTGATCTCGGCGGCGTCGTCGCTGCCGCACGACCAGGTTCAGGCACTGATCACCCGGCTGGTCCACCCCGAGGTCCGCTCGACGTTGGTCAACGAGCTGATGCCAAGCACCGTGCGGGAGGGCAACCGCAACATCTCCCAGACGGTGGTGGCGCGGGTGTGGGCGGAGCGGGCGACGGACGGCACCGAGTTGCCCGACGGCACCCAGGTCAAGGTCAAAACGTACGGTGTGGGCCTGTTCGGTGCCCGCACCGACGGGCAGATCAGCGGACCCAACACCGGGCTGGCCGGCGGCTTCGTCGTCCACGACCTGGTGATGCAGCTCGACGGCGGCCAGTGGCGGCTGCGCACGGTCGATACACCCATCCCGGCTCCGCCGCCGGACCTGCGGGGGCTGACCCGCGACGGCGGCCCGAGAAACACCCAGCTTCTGGCCGAGGTCCTCGGCCCGGACAGCTGGGTGCCGCAGATGCCATGACCGCCGCGGCGTCGTCGTTGCTGCGCCGCGGCGCCGCGGTGGTGTGCGCCGTGCTGGTGGCGCTCACCACCGCGGCCGCCCCGGCCTGGGCCGAGCCGACGCCGGCGCCGCACCCGACCCCGAACCCGAACCCGACGCCGGCTCCCGGGCCGACGCCGAACCCGACGCCAGGTCCGGACCCGGGCAAGACGTGCCTGGGCGACGCCAGCCGGCCGAACCTGGTCAAGTGGTGTTTCACCTGGGTCACTCTCGATGAGTCCAAGGACATCAAGACACCCACGCGGTGGCTGACCCTGTGCTCCAAGGCCAAGGCCGCCGAGGAGCTCAACGCCTGCGAGGCGGCGTCGCTGACGCTGGACAGCCCACCGCCAGACAGGTCGCCATCGGTGTTGGCGGACGGCAAGCCTGACCACAACGCACCTCTGGTGCTGTGCAACCTGTTCGCCGACAAGGCCGCACAGGACTCCGCCAACGCCGAGCGGTGGAAGGCCAAAGGCGAGCAGTGCAAGGGCCTGGAGGCGTTCTACCTCGCCAAGGTCTTCGTGCCGAAGGAGGAGGAGAAGAAGAAGGACGACAAGGGCTGCGGGGTCACCGACATCGAGTGCAGGGTCGGCAAGGCGGTCGCCGATGCGCTGGCGGCCGGAATCCGGTCCGGGATCCAGGGCCTGGTCGACCTCACCGTGCAGGCGATGGCGTGGCTGCTCGGCGAACTAGCCAAGATCGTCTTCGACACGACCTCGCTGCAGAGCCCGGACGACACCTATTACTGGACGTACAACCAGATCGCCGGTGTGCTGTTGCTGCTCGTCTTCGTGTTCTTCCTCATCTCGACGATCATCAACGGGCTCCGGGTCAACGGGCCGGGACCGGTGGCGACACTGGGCGGCCTGGTGCGGGCGGTTGTCGGCATCACCTTCGCCGGCGGCATCGCCTGGGTGATCGTCCGCGCGTGGGACGAGGCGACCGCGACCTTGATCGAGCGCAACAGTACCCGGCAGTGGGACCCGTCGATATGGATCAAGGCCATCACCGCCCTCGCCGGTGGCGGGGGGACGGCGTTCCTCGCGTTGCTCATCGCGATATTCGCAGTCTTCGGCCTGATCCTGGTGTTCATCCAGCTGTGGTTCCGCGGCATCTTGGCGCTGGGCGCCGGCCTGTTCGGCGGGATGGCCATGACCGGGCAGGTGATGCCCGAGACCAGGCACTGGGGTCGCCGGTGGTTCTGGACGGTCAACGCGCTGGCGTCGAGCAAGTTCTGGGTGGCCGCGTTGTGGATCTACGGGTCGCGGGAGATCTACCAGTCCAACAACCTGATCACCGTTCTCAAGGGGTTGACGCTCATCTGGCTGATGGTCTTCGCCCCGGCGATCATGCTGCGGCTGACCTCGATGTGGGACGGCTACCTGTCCGACGTTCACGCCCAGGGCGTGCTCTCGGCGGTCGGCCACGCCACCGGCGTCGGCAACGTTCTCGACCGGGCCACATCCATGCTCGGCGGCCGCGGGGGAGGCGGGCCCGGCGACGCGGCCTCCGGGTTGATGAACGCGAACTCCGCGGACATCCCGACCAACCCGGCCGACTCCCTCGACGACGAACGGCGCGCGAACAACGAGGCCGTGGACGCGGTGCAGACAGGTGAGGACGGCGGCCGGGTGGGTGATCCCAGCCAGGCCGGGGACGAGGCCGACGAGGCCGCCCGCTCCGCAGCCGGAGGCGACAGCGGCCACGACGACGTCGGGCATCCCAACGCCGACGAGGCCGACGCCACCCAGGCCGGCGCCGACAGCGCCCGCCATGACGTGGCCGACGGCGAGCTCACTCCACCCGGGGACGCCGCCGGCAGCGAGGGTTCGGTGCCGTTGACCCCGCACGCCGCCGCCGCCGACGCGCCCGGCCCGGGCGGTGACGGCGGCAGTGGGGGAGGCGGCGGGGCTTCGCCGGACGGCGGGCCGGCGCCGATGGACGGCGGCGGCGCGGGCGGGTCGGCGGGCGACACACCGCCCAGCCACGCCGGTGGCGGGGGCAGCGGCGGTGACGGCAGTGGTGGTAGCGGCGGCGGGGGCAGCGCCGCGGCCAGCGGCGGCGCGGGGTCGGCGGCCGCCGGGGCCGCCGGCGAGGTCCCGATCGTGCCGGTGTAGCGGGGGGAGGACAGCAACGTGACCCAGACGCAGACCCAGTTCCAGTTCCCGCCGCGGTCCAGCCGCGGCAGCGTGCTCGGTTTCACCTGGGGTCAGATCGGTCTGTGCGTGGCCGGTGTGATCTCCGCGGTGATTGGGATCAACCTGATCGCCGCCGGGCTGCCGTGGCTGGGCGGGGGCATGTTCGCCCTGGCCGCGGTGCTGGTGGCGCTCGGCCTGTTGCGGCTGCACGGCCGGCGCGTCACCGAGTGGCTGCCCATCTTCGTCGGTGCGCTGCTGCAGCGCGGCGCTCGGCAGGACCGCTACCGCGGGGCGGTGTTCGCGTCCAACTCGGTGGCCGAGCACATGGACCTGCCCGGCCCGGCTGCCGGCTACCGGTGGCTGACCGGTGTGGCCTCCGACGGCATGACCGAGATCGGGATGCTGCACCACCGGGTCGAAAAGACGGTGACCGCGGCGCTGCGGTGTTCGGGGGCGAACTTCATCCTCGCCGACACGACCATCCAGGAGCAGCGGCTGGTCGACTGGGCGAACGTGCTGAACATCCTGGGCGCCGAGTACGCCGAACACGGCCTGGTGCGCTGGTCGTTGACCGCCCGGGCGGTTCCCGACACCGGCAACCGCGCCCAGCGGTACCTGATCAACCAGGCGGTCGACACCACGACGCCCGCGTTCCGGTCCCTGGCCGAGCTGACCGCCGCGGCCGCGCCGACGGCCCAGCGCCACGAGATCTACCTGGCGGTGGTGTTCGACATCGCCCGGATGTCGGGGGAGATCAGCGACGCCGGCGGCACCGATGCGGCGATCGCCACGGTGGTGATGGAGCGGCTGGTCGGCATCGAGCAGACCGTCGCCGAGGCCGGTGTCGGCACCCACGGCTGGCTGACGCCGCGCGGGTACGCCGCGGTGCTGCGCACCCAGTTCGACCCCGATGACCAGGCGTCGATCGACCTGCGGGGCGCCTCGGACGGGGTCGCCCCTGGGGTGGCCCCGCAGATGGCCGGCCCGACCGCCGCCGAGACGGTGGGCTGGAACCTCTACCGCCACGACTCGGGTGTCAGCCAGACGCTGTGGGCCTACGAGATGCCCCGCCTGCCGGTGAGCAGGACCTGGCTGACGCCGCTGTTCACCCGCACCGTCAGCCGGCGGGCGGTGACGCTGGTGGCCGAGCCGGTGCCGGAGGCGCTGGCGCAGCTGGCCTCGCGGCGGGCGAAGGTCGTCAGCGCCGGCGACGAGGCGACCAAGCGCAAGCTGCGGCTGGTGCGCACCGCGCGGGAGGTCAAGGAGGCGGCCGCGGTCGAGCAGATCGACCGGGAGCAGGCGGCCGGGCACGTGCGCTACCGCTACGCACTGTTCGTCACGGTCACCGCGGCCACCGAGGACCAGCTGCGCGCCGACGTCCGCGCCGTCAAACGGATCATGAGCCGGGCGGGGCTGGCGGCGGTGGTGCTCTCCGGCGAACAGGACCAGGCGTTCGCCGCCGGCGCGCTGCCGCTGGCCCGCGGGCTGCGGCCGATCCGGGGGTGGTTGGCGTGAGCCGCCGGTCACGGGCCGCGTTGCGCCGCGAGGGGTCGCTGGCCGACCGCGTGGCGAGCAGCGCCGCCGGCCGCGACGAGGCCCGCCAAGCCGCTGCCCTGGACCGGGAATGGGCGCAGATTCAGCGGCTGACCGAGCGCTACCAGGGCCCGCCGTCGGTGGACCGTCGCGGGGCGTTCGGCCGCGCCGCGGGGCGGGTGTTCTGGCGGATGCGGGTGCCGCCGCTGGTGACCACGTCCGCCCAGTTGTGCTCGGTGTACCCGTTCGTCTGCGACTCCGGGCTGGGCGTGGACGGGCCGCTGATCGGGGTGGAGGTGTACTCCCGTTCGGCGTTCACCTTCAGCGTCCACGAGCTGTACCGGGCGAAGGCGATCAGCGCGCCGAACGTCGTGGTCACCGGTGAGATCGGCTCGGCCAAGTCGTCGCTGCTGAAGACCCTCGCCTTCCGTGGGGTGCCGTTCGGCGTGCGGTTCTACGTGACGGATGTCAAGGGGGAGTACGACTCGTTGGCCGACCTGGCTGGCATTCGGCCGGTGCGTATCGGCCCCGGTCTCGGCGTCGTCATGAACCCCCTCGCGGGTATCCGCCGGGACCGGCACACCACCGTCGACCAGTGGCTGCAGATGCAACGGTCCCGGCGGCTGCTGCTGTTGGAAGGGCTGCTGGAGATCCAGCTCGGCGGGCCGCTGAGCGAAGCGGAACGGTCGCTGATCGAGTACGCCCTCGACGCGGCAACCCGGGTCGACGACGGCACCAGCCTCGACCGCATGCCCACCCCCACCCTGGGGGCGGTGCTGGCGGTGATGGGCGACCGGCAGGCGTGGGAGCACCGGCTGGCCGCGCTGAGCTACCCGGTGGACACCTTCACCGCCGACAGCCGCCGCGTCCGGCTGGCGCTCGAACGCCTGGTCACCGGCGCGATCGGGGGGATCTTCGACGGCGCGGCGACCTCCAGCGTGAGGCTGGACTTCGACCAGCCCGGGGCGATCCTGGACCTGCGGGCGATCCGGGCCTCCGACCAGATGACGGCGATGGCGATGACCTGCGCCCAGTCGTGGCTGGAGGCGGAGCTGTCGCGGCCGGACGCCCCGCCCAGAGTCTGTTATTACGACGAGTTCGCGCTGGTGGCCCGGCACCTGCCGCTGGTGCGGCGGATGCGTGAGCAGATGAAGTTGGCCCGGGCGCTGGGCATCGCGAACATCCTGGCGTTCCACCGGTTCTCCGATCTGGCCGCAACCGGATCGGCCGACTCCGAACAGGTCCGCATCGCCCGTGGCCTGATCGAGGACTCCGGGGTGCGGATCTCCTACCGGCAGGCCACCGGCTCACTCGAGCAGGCCCGCGAGTTCCTGGGCAGCACGGATGTGGAGACCGACCTGCTGCGCTACCTACGCCAGGGCGTCGCCCTGTGGAAGATCGGCACCCGGTCGTTCGTGGTCAAGCACCAGCTGTCCAGCGCCGAAGAGCGGATGGTGTACACCGACAGCCGGATGGAGTTCGTCGCCGGTGTCGACGACCTCAGCGACGAGGACTACGAGGCGCGGCTGGAGGCCGCCTCCACCGGCCGGGCGGTGACGCCATGAGCAGGGCGCCGCTGATGTCGCCGGGTTACCGCACGCCGCGGCGCGGGTTCACCCGCGCCGACATCCTCACCCGGCTGGCGCTGCTGGGCATCCTCGCGGTGATCACCCCGGTCGCGGTGTGGTCGCTGTGGCTGGCCGGGCAGCTCGGCGGCGCGGCGACCACGTTCGACTGGCCCGACTCCTCGCCCGGCGACGCGCCCGGCATCGCGGTCCGGTTGCTGGCCACCGGCGGCGACCCGCAGGAGGCGTGGCCGGCGTCGGCGCGGCCGGACGTCCCCGGCGGTGCCGTGGTGTACCCGGTGTGGCTGGTGCTGTTCGTCGTCCACGTGGGCCTGGTCACCGCGCCGGTGGCGTGGGTGGGCCGCCGGGTCGTGCGCCGCCGCGGGTTCGCCGGCCGCGGCGACCTTCGGCGGGTGCTGACCGCCGCGGCGGTGCTCGACCGGGCCGACGTGGTGCGCCCCGGGCTGACCGTCCGCGACGCCGACGACGAGGCGACCCGGGCCGCGAAGCAGCGCCGCCGGCGTGACCCGTTGGAGGTCGCCCGGTTCCTGGGCAACGACGCGCAGTCCGGGCGGCCGCTGTACCTCGCCAACGAGTACAGCGAGCTCGGCGAGGGGGTGGCCAGATTCGCGAACAAGACCACCCGCTACGTCATCCCACGCGTCGTCGACGCCCGCGGCGCGGTCATCTCGACCTCGACCCGGCTGGACGTGGCCGAGGTGACCTTCGAGATCCGCAAGGACATCGGCCCGACGTTGATCTTCGAACCGCAGGGTGAGCTGCCCGGCGTGCCGCGGCTGCGCTGGTCGCCGATCCACGGCTGCGAGGACCAGGTGGTGGCGATGCTGCGGGCCAACGGCTTCGCCTCCGGATCGGGCATCGGCGACCAGAGCGTGGAGAACGGCAAGTGGTTCCAGGACCAGGCCGCCACGGTCATCCGGGCGCTGCTGCACGCCGCCGCTTTGGACGGCGGCGCCACCACGGTCGACGTCCTGTCCTGGGCCGAGACGCCGGGCAACAGCCGCCCGGAGAAGATCCTGCGCGCCCACGGCGTCGACACCTGGGCCGAACGGCTGACCCGCCACCGGGAGACCACCGGACGCACCCGCGACACCATCCAGGCCGTCGTCAGCGGCGCGTTGGACTGCTTCAACGACCCGCGGGTCTTGCAGGCGTGCTCGCCACCGCGCGGCCAGGAGTTCCGCCCCGGGGAATGGCTGGCCCAGTACGGCACCCTGTACCTGGTCGGCACCCGCGACGCGCAGGCCCTGATCGCGCCGCTGTTCGCGGCCATCATCGAAGACGTCATCTACCAGGCCAAGCGGGCGGCCCTGACCGCGCCGGGTGGGCGGGTGGAACCGACGCTGTACTTCGTCGGCGACGAGATCACCAACATCGCGCCCATCCCGTCGCTGCCGTCGCTGATGAGCGAGGGCGGCGGCACCGGCATCGCGATCAGCGTGTTCTGCCAGAACAGCCACCAGCTCCAGCAGCGCTGGGGCCGTGACGGCGGCCACGCGATCGAGGCGGCCGCCAACGCGCGGCTGGTGTTCGGCGGCTCTAACGACGCCGCCGGGCTGCGCGACGTACAGGCTCTCGCCGGACAGGTCCACGAGGTGTCCAGCGGAGCCACCTGGGGCGGCGGCCGGGCATCGGTCAACGAGAACGTCCGCCGCGAGAACCTGCTCGACCTGGCCGAGCTGCGCACCCTGCCGACCGGCCACGCCCTGGTCATGGTCGGGAACCTGCCCCCGGTCGAGGTGCGGCTGCCGGCGTGGTGGGAACGCTCGGACGCCTCCCGATTGCACGCCGCCCGCGACGCCTTCACCGCACGGCTGGCGAAAGGAGCCTGACATGGCCGACCCAGTGCTGTTCGACCTGCCACCCGACCTGCCACCGGACCTGCAGGCGGTGGGGATCCTCACCCGCAGCGTCGAGGAGCTGCGGTCTGCCCTGGCCGATCTTGCCCGGCAGCACGCCACACTGGCCCGCCGGGTGCCCGCCGGTCGCGACGGCCCGACCGGGGTACCCGGACTCCTGCGCTGGCGCGACATGGACCGCGACACGGCCAGCCAGGTGTGGATGTGGTTGATCAACTGGACGGAATGGTTCGTCAACCGCTACCAGCTGCAGGAGGAACTGCCGGCCTGCTGGCCCCAGCACCCGCCGCTGGTGGAGGAGCTGACCGGGCTGTGCGGCGCCTGGCACGTGACCACCGACGCCGACGCCTCCCCGGACGCGCTGCTGCGCTGGCACGAGGCGCTGGCCCGGTTCCGCGCCCGCATCCGGGAGTGGGACGACCAAACCAAGTGCCGCAACGGCCGGCACAGCGACCGGCACCTGGACCTCACCTGGACCGATGACTGGCGCCAGCGGGCCCTGGAAACCGCGGCGGCCGACGTCGCGGGCCGGCCCGTGGCCGAGCCCGATGCGGCAATCGACGCCGAACCCGAACCCGCCGCCGCGGGAGCGAGCGGAGGTAAGCGGCCGTGACCAGCAGCATCGCCGAAGTCACCCACGTGCGCGACTGGCACGACATGGTCATGGCCGCGCACCTGACCGCCGGCCGGATTGCCCAGCTCCGCGAGTACATCGCCGGCCTGCGCGGCGGCGACAGCGACGCAGCCGAACGCGAGGCCGCCGAACGCGACCTTGAGGCCGAACGCGAGCGCGAACGCCTCGACCGGTTGGACTACGAGTCCGACTTCGACCTCGACGGCGACTACACCCCCGAGCCGGCACCCGACACCGAGCCCGAACTGGACCGTTGATGACTGCCACGACCGGCGGCGTTCCGCCCGCCACCGACACCGCACCGGCCGGCACGGGCGACCCGTACACCGCGGCCCTCGACGAGCTGGCCGGCAAGGCGGTGACGCTCTACAGCAGCCTGCACGGCGCCCGTGACGCCATCGGCCCGCGCCGCCAGGCGGTGCTGGCCGACCTGCACCACCAGGTGCGGGCCATGGCCAGCGTCCTCAACGCCACCCTGGGCGCCCTCGGTTGGCCATCGCCCGAGCAGCCCGGGCCCGACCCGACACCGGCCGAGCAGGAAGGACCGCATCAATGACGCGCCGACGCCGCGGCCCGATAGCTGCGCTCGCCGGGGCGCTGCTCGCGACGGTGGCCGCGGTCGCGGCCGGCTGCGGCGGGACGGCCGGAGAGCCCAGTCCCAGCGGGTCTGCGACCACGGGGGCAGGTCCCTCGGCGTACGCGTCGCCGCTGGCGCCAGCGACCGAGCTGCCGCCACCCCCGAACGGTGACGACGGCCCGGGAACCTCCACCAGCGCACCGCCGTCGCCGAACGCACGGAGCACCGCCGAGGCCTTCGCGCGGGCGTGGGCGCGTCCGAACCTGCGCGCCGACGCGTGGCTGGCCGGCGTCCAACCCCTGGCCGCGCCGGGCTACGCGCGGCTGCTGGCCACCGTCGACCCGGCCAACATCCCGGCGCGGACGGTCACCGGCCCGACGTCGGTGATCTCCGCAACGACCGCCGTGAACGTGTTCGCCGTCCCCACCGACGCCGGCATCCTTCAGGTCACCTGCGGCCTACACGGGGACAAGTGGCTGGTCACCACGGTCGACCTTCGGCGGCAGCCGCCATGAGCCGACGCCCCGCCCTGATCGCGGCGATCGGCGCCGCCGGGCTCCTGCTGTTCTGCGGCCTGCCCATCGCCGCGGTCATCTCGCAGGAACCCGACGCGCACGCAGCGTGCGCCGCGCCTGGAGCCAGCGCGCCGGTAGCGCTGCCCACCACCGGCCCGGGCCCGGTCGGGAAGTGGAACGCTGAAGAGGTCAACAATGCGGCGATCATCGTCTCGGTCGGGGCGGAGATGCAGGTGCCGCCACGCGGCTGGATCATCGCGGTGGCCACCGCCATGACCGAGTCGCACCTGCGCAACCTGGGATACCTGGGCGACGCCAACGACCACGACAGCCTGGGCCTGTTCCAGCAACGTCCCAGCCAGGGGTGGGGCACCCCGGAACAGATCATGGATCCGCGGTACGCCTCGCGGAAGTTCTACGAGAAGCTGCTCACCGTCAAGGACTGGGCGACGATCCCGCTGACCGAGGCCGCGCAGGCGGTGCAGCGAAGCGGGTTCCCCGATCGGTACGCCAACTTTGAGGAGGACGCCCAGAAGGTCGTCGTCGCGGTGGCCCGCGTCAAGTCGATCTCGGACCTTCCCGGCGCGAGCCTCGTCAGCTGCAGCGACCCTGGGCCGATCTCGTCCAGCGGCTGGACCCAACCGGTCAAGGCGAAGGTGGGGTCCGGCTTCCGCACCCCGGATCGCCCCGACCACCAGGGGGTGGACCTCATCGCCCCCCGCAACACCGTGATCCGCGCCGCCTCGGGGGGACGGGTCGTCTTCGCCGACTGCGACAACGACACGGGCAACTGCAACATCGACGGCAGCCCGCAGACGCCGGGCTGTGGCTGGTTCGTGGAGATCCTGCACGCCAGCGGGGTAGCCACGCGTTACTGCCACATGGTGCAGAAGCCTGCGGTCAGCTACGGGCAGACGGTCAAGGCCGGTGACGAGATCGGCCTGGTCGGCACCAGCGGCCACTCCTCCGGCACGCACCTGCACTACGAGGTGCACAAGAACGTCTCATGTGGGCAGACCAGGTGCTCGCTGACCCGGAACAACGCGACAGATCCGGTGACGTTCATGCGGGAGGTCGGCGCGCCGCTCGGGGAGGCGAGCTGAGTGCGGCCCGACGCGACGCCCCACAAGCCAACGAAACCCGACGCACATGACGGGGGAAGCAGCCATGGATGAGGTGTTCTGGCCGCCCGAGCCGGATGAGCCCGAGGGCATCACCCACCGGCACCGGCCAGCCGAGCCGGCGATCGAGATCGGCTTGTCGCAGAGCGAGGCGACGAACGGGCACGGGCGGCGACGACGTCGGGAAGACCGCGGATGGCTGCCGTGGCGGCGACGTCGCCGTGACGAGGAGTCGCCGTGACCACCACCGCGGCCGCCCCCGGCACGGGCGGCAACGTGTCGCCACGCGGGTCAGGCCGGTGGCTGGCGATGTACGCCGACGCGCAGGCCCGCCACCCGGCCGGCACACTCGACGCCACCGGCCGACGGCTGGCCCCCGGCGGCCTCATCACCCAGGTGTGCCGCACCGCCAACACCGTTCGTGGACACCTCGAGCGGACGGTTCTGCGCGGTGCGGGCCTGAACTGGACCGCCTTCGACGTGCTGCAGCTGGTCTGCTCAACGGGTGGGGTGGAGACCCGCGCTGCGGCCGCCGAGTTGGCCATCGCCAAGGGCACGCTCAGCGGCGTGGCCGACGCCCTTTCCGGCCGGGGACTGGTGCAGCGGCGGCGGCTGCCCGCCGACCGGCGCCTGGCGATCCTGGAGCCAACTGACACGGGGCTGGCGTTCACCGAACGGATGCAGGGCCTGGTTCGCGCCGAGGAAGCGGCGCTGCTGGTACGCGCTGGGGTGGACAACGGCCCGCTTCTCGCCGCCGTCCTGCGGTCGTTGGCGGCCGTGCCGCGCCGATCCCGTCGAGCCGATCGTGCCGTTCCGGCGCGTAGCTCTTAGCCGGGTCGGTCCGGCTACCCGGCCCAATCGCTGGGCCCGAACGACCCCGTCGCTGCCTGCCCGGCGCCGGCCCCTTCCCCGGCCGACGACGGGCAGGCAGCGACGCGACTTGGGCACGGCAGAGCACGTCCGCTGCACTTGCCGGGCATCGGCACGGGCTCCCGCTCCGGCGACGCCCCTACCCAGCGGCTGCGCGCATATGAACGCGAACAGGCCCCGGCGGGCCGGGGCGCGGCTGGGCACGCACACGTCTGATGAGCCCACCCAGACCGCCGCGGACATCATGACCGGCCGGCTCCGCGACAGGGCGTATCACCGGCGCGTTTGCGTCGCCGGCGATGCGCACCCTGCTTACGGCGATCGCCGAGGTCGCCTGCGGCCAGTCGCCGTTGCGGGCGCGGATAGGAGACCTCGAATGCTGAACGACAACCATGACGATCTGGACCGCGACGAGCTGCTGCGCTTCTACCTTGGGCAACTCGTCAGCCTGCTCGCCCGCAGCGTCGACGACGCCAAGCACCTGCGGGTCGAGGTGGTTCCCGGCACCTGGGGTATCGGCCGGCATTGGATCGTTGCGACCGATCTGCGCAGCGGCGACCAGGACACGATCTGTCGCCGGTGGGGGCTGCGCCGCGCCCGCCGGCACGCTGCCGAGATCGCCCTCGGGCGGGGCTGGTGGGTTGGCGTGCCTAGTCCGTTCATCCCCACCGGGGCTGGGTCATGACCACCACCGGGCCAGCCCGCCGGTGACCGCAGGCAGGTCCGCGGCCGATGGCTATGACGCCCGGCGGGGAGGGCAATAGGTGACTCAGCCCTGGCCATCTCGCGCGGGTTCGCTGTAGCACGGCGTGAGAGCCAAGAAGTCCGCTGAGGTCTACCGACGGCAAGGCGTCCGCTCCCCGCGCGTTGCGGAAGCATCGTTCGCTCACAGGCTGCGATGCGGCACGCCGCCCGCCGGCTGGCTGCGACACCGGCGGCTGCGGCGACACTAGGCGGTCCACTAGGCGGTCAGTCCAGTTCACGGTCGGCTTCGCCGCCCGCCACCTGCTGCTCGGCGTCGAAGGCTGCGGTGTCTGCCCGTGGCTCACCGCCGCGCGCCGGCTCTTCCCGCATGGCCTGTATCTGTTGGACGAGCTCACCGACTCGCGCGGATACGACGCTCGCCTGGGACCGCAGATGATCGACGGTGGCCGCGCCGGGATGCTCTGGCAGCGGCGGAATCAGCGGGCCTGGCGTATGGATTTCGTCGGCGGCGACTCCGGTTCGGGCGATGGCCGTGTTGCGTAGCTGAGTGAGGAACTGGCGGACGTCCGAGTTGTCAACGTGCGCCGGCTGCCAGTCTGTGCGGGCGTAGAACACGCCCCCGCGGGTTGAGGAGTGGTAGAGGTCGGCGGGTCGGGCGAGCATCTCGCCGCGCGTGACGGTCCCGCTCGCGGCCAGGTACAGGGCAGCCGCGAGGCCGGGCAGCCGTCCGGTCATTCGACGCAGTTGGTGGGGCCAGTCTTCTGGTGTCGTCCCGCGTTCGAGGTGGTCGCGGAGCTGCATGCGGAGCCAGTCCGCCGCGTATCTCATCTCCTGGACGACGGCTGGGCGGTCGGGGCCGCCGAGGTCTGCAAGGTTCAGTGCGGACGTGCCCAGCGCGGTCCATCGGCGTAGGTGGACGGTCGGGTCGGGCGCGCTTGGATTGGTGTGTAGCCGTACGGCGGCGGCTGCCACCGTTGCTCCGAGGTGGATTGCGGCTCGGATGTGTGCGAGCCCGGCGGCGCCTGAATTCTGGGTGAACCAGGCGCGGCCGGTCTCGATGGCGCGTGCGATCTCGTCGAGTGAGGTGACCGCGCGTGGCGCGGTCGATGGTTCCGTGGCCGGGGCCACGTCCAGCAGCCGTACCACAGATTCCTGGATGTGCCTGGCCGCGATGGTGCGCAGCGCGTTGTCGAAGTTGCCGCGGGTCCACCAGCGCATTCGCTCACCGGTCGCCTCGTACAGCGCGCCTATGGTGTGCGGCGCGCCGTGGCGCAGTAGCCAGATGCGCAGATCGCGGTCGGTCTCGAGAGCCTGTAATGCGACTCGGGCGACGTCAGCGAGCGCTCCGGCTCGCCCGGTGCCCAGCGCGAGCGCGCGTCCTTCCAGCGTGCGCGGTCCGGTCTTCTGATCTCCGACGTGGCTGACGATGATGTCACCTGCCGTGGTGAGGGCCTGCGCCGCCTCGCCGAGGCGATGCGCTACCGGATGATCGGGGGCTGTTTCTCTCGGCAGGTTCGGGTCGGCCGCGGCGGCGAGGTGTAGCCCGGTCATCAGGATGACGGCCGGGTCGGCGGCGGCGCGTTTGCGGGCGGTCGCAACCATGCGATCCGCGCCGGTGAGGCTCGGGTTGTGGATGGGTACGTTGTCGAAGAGGCGGGTGAGCCGGGTCAGCGCGTGGTAGACGCGTGTGCGGGCGGCGACCGCGGCCGCGGCGTCAGCGTGATGGCGCAGCTGATGGCCCGTGGCCGCCTGCTGGGCTGCGCGTAACGCCTCGGCGGCCCGGTCGAGCCAGTGCCCGTAGCTCATGGATGGCGCACCAGGTATCGGGCGGCGCGGTCGAGTTCGGTGGCCGCGGACTCGTAGTCCCAGCGGCGCTGCACAGCCGTTGTCGGCCGTTGGCTTGCGCTGCGCAGCACCTGTGCGGCAACGGTGGCAAGCTCGGCGGTGCGGGTGCGGATCTGCTCAGAATCGGCCAGTCGCGGCTCGTCGAGGCTGATGGCGACGGCCGCAGGCGTCGGATCCAGCAGTTCGCTCACGGCCATCACGCCGGTGCCGAACAACGCCCAGTCCGCGGCTGCGCGGCCCGTGGGCTGGCAACGTTCCCAAGCGGCCATTGCCAGGCGCAGCGCGAGCTGTGCGCTGGTGCCGGGGTCGTCGGCCGTGCTCATCGCGCGAAGCGCATGGTCGACGGCGCTCAGGTATTCCATGTTTCAACCTTCTCCGAAGGGACCAACCACGCCACAGTTGGGTCGCGTCCGATCAGCACGGCTGATGCGTCCATGCAGTGATGACCTCCAACCAACGTCGGCGCGTGCCTCGGCTGCCGCGATCGGTGCGGTGTCTTGTTGGCAGCCGTCCCGGCGGTGTTCGTCATTCGAGTTCGCGTTCGTCATTCGGATCGCCGTATCCGTGTTCTGGTCCGCGGTCGATGACCTCGTCGGGCTGGCTGTCCAGGGGCCTTGCCGTCGTCGCCGGACCAGACTGGGCGATGATGGCGGCCAGGTCGCTGACGCTGTGTGACAACAGGCCCAGCTGCTCGCGAAGGGAGCCCTCGGCGAGACGGGCTGACGGAGCCGCCGGCGCGCGGGCCGCGATGTCGCGCAGAAGCGGCCAGAGATCGTCCGCAGCGCGGCTGGCCGTGAGGTTCCACCGGTGCCGGAAGTGGTCCCGTTCGGGGTCTGTCCATGCTCGGCTGCGCTCGGTTTCGATGGCCGAGCGGGTACGCGGCGGATGTGCCCATTCACCGTCGACGAGTTGATTACTGTAGGTGATGTGGCCACCGCGGCGTACCACGTAGACGGCGTCGGCGAGGCGCTCGGCGTCCGCGCGGTCAGCGGTCCGCAGCACGCCGGAGTAGATGAAATCGTGTGCCTTCGGGTCTACCCAACGACCGAACCCGTTGGTGGCGCGCTGGCTTTCATACCGATCGACCATGCCGAGCAGACTCTGCGCCTCGTGAACTGCGACGAAGGCGATCTCGACCCGGTAGCCCGCATCGCGGAAGTCGAGCATGCGGTCGCCGGCCCACCCCGCCCGGCCGAACGGGTTGCAGTAGACGACATCGAGGCGCTCATGGCGGACGTGGTCGACGGCCATCTCCCGCCACCGGGTGGCGTCGTGCTCGCAGAGAGTGGCGGCGGCGCGGTCGGCGAGCAGCGAGAAGAGCAGGTACCGCGGGTGGTACGCGAGCAGGTCGTCGGAGTCCAGGGCAACGGCTTCATCATTGCCGAGCCTGGCCAGAAAGGCGCTCTGCAGGCTGGTCTTGCCGGCACCGGGTTGCCCGGCGACGAAGACGACGGTTGGTCGCTCGCGCGCCACACCGGTGAGAGATGGCCGTATCTGCTCCTCGAAGATTCGCCGAGACTCCTCGATGGAAAGGATGTACTCCGATGGGGGCAGGGGAGGATGCGTCACATGTCGCCCCCTTGTCGAAGCCGCTGCACGATTGGCGGGTAGTCGCGCAAGATGCGTTGCACTTCGGCGTCGTCGGTGACTGCCAAGGCGCGCCGCTGCGCGACGTACTCAGCTTGGCGGCGGCGAAACTGTTCGGCCTCTGCGACGTCCTCGGTCCTGCTGATGCGTGCCGAACACGCCGCGACGAGCGCGTTAAGCGTCTCCCTGGCCAGGTTGAAGTCGACCTCGTGCTGGTGCGTCCACGTGTCGAGCGGATCCCGTTGGCCCGGCTTCGGCTCACCTTCGCGCCTGTGCTGGTCTGTCATCTCGCTGTCTCCGTCGGTCGGCGATGATGTGGTCAGATCCGGATCGCTGCCGCTGGCGCCTCCGCGTACGCGGCCCGGCGCTTGCCGGGGCCTGGCCTTGGTCAGTCCATATCCCGCTCAACTATGCCGGAGCCCCGGGATCGATGACGGCTCGTCGGGCTGGCCTTCCCGCGGCTCCGGCGCCGGCCGGGGCGGCCCCGAGATCGTGGATGTCGCGTGTGAGGCCCTCGACGCGCTTGGACAATCGGTGGACCTCGGCGAGGACCTGGCGAGCGGTGCCGGCTCGCATTTGCGCGGTTGTCGGCGTACGCGACTCCAAGGATCCCGACGGCGGGGTGCTGGAGTTCGGCCGTACGCAGTGGGCAGCGTTCATCGCGGCGGTCCAAGGCGGGGAATTCGACAACGTCTGACGCGACCGCGGGCGATGCAACGAGAGCCCGCAGCCAAACACCTCGCTTGTCATTCGATTTCACGTTCGGCCTCCGGGTGTGGGGACGGGGAGGGGACGTCAGCGCCGTCTGACGCGGACAGGTCGGTCGCCGGTCGGGCAGCCCTCAAGTCCTGAATTTGGCGCGTGAGATCGTCGACCCGCTCGGCCAGCGCCCGCATTTCCGCCAGCAGGCGGCGCTGCTGTTCGGCCCTGAGCGGGTGCAGGCCGGCGCGGGCGTCGTCGGCCTGGCGCAGCAGGTGGGTCAGGATCACGCCGGCGGCGCCTACGGTGTCGCCGACGTCGGGCCCGGGGTCGTATCCTGGTAGTGGCCCTTGGGCCGGCAGCAACATGGGGTGGGCGCTTTGGCTCACGTCGTGGGGGCCGCGTTCGCCATCAGGTGGAGCGGCCCTGTTGTCTTCTATCCGCAGTTCCGCCCCGGTGCTGGCCTCCAGCACCGTTGCCACGTCGGCGATGCGTGCCCACCACTGGGGCTCGTCGACAGCCAGTGCGCGGCGCGCCGACCATGCCACGGCGTCGGCCATCCACAGCACCGGCTGGGTGCGGTCGTCCACGTGGATCAGACGCATCCGGTGGCTGATGTCGCCGCGGTGCACCAGGCGCCGGTAAGTGTGGATGTCCTGGCGGTCGATCTCCGGTACCCGCCGGCCTTCTTGCCGCGCCAGTTGCCACTCGGCTTCGCCGCCGCGGGTGTCGAGAACGACGTCGCGCACCTTCTGCGCGTTCAGGTAGGTCAGTAGCCGCTCGAGGCTGGTTTGGCGGGCCGTCTCGCGGCGTACGCCGGGCGGTTGCGGCTCGTCGTCGGAGAGGTCGGCCAACGGCGTCTGGGCGACCAGCACGGTCCAGCCGGCGTGCTCTTCGACGGCGTCGAGCATCGACTCGATCACGCCGACGTGGCCTCGGTGGTAGAGGTGTGTGCTGTGGAACTCCCAGCCTCTGGCGGCCGCCCGGGCGGCGTCGGCCGCCTGCGCCACGGCGTCCTCGTCGAGGATGACGGCGGCGAACAGGTACGCGCCGGGGTGGTGGCGCCACTGGATGAACGCCTCGTCGACGAATGCCACCGGGTGCCCGCTCACGGTCGCCTCCGCAGGTGTCGGGTACGTGTCGGGGGCTGGGTGGGTGTGGGTGCGTGGTGGCGCAGGAGGGTGGGGTCACATTTCCCAAGGCTTCCTAGGAAGCGGGTTCCGGCGCGACCGCGTGGTCGCGCCGCAGTGTCTCGGTCGCGTCGCGGTCGGGACACTGACCCGGCCTGTGCGCTGGAGAGGCCGGGCCGGAACGGGGCGTTAGTCGATGTCACGTTCGCCCTCGGGGTGGCCGGCGGTGTCGGGTGCAACTTGCGGGTCCTCCGGGCCGGTGGCCTGCTCGGGAGCCGGCTGTCCAGCGGGGCCGTGGATGTCGCGGGCGAGTTCGTTGACCCGCTCAGCGGTCCGTTGGACCTGCATGACCTGCTGCAGCACCTCGTCGAGCCAGGCGGTCATCGCCGCCTCCGCGGCGCGGGCTTGTGACATGAGGCTGAGGACCTGCTCGGTGGTCGGCCGTAGCGCGGCGCGGGTGGCGTCGACGTGGTTGAACAGCGCGCTGACCTCGTCGCTGGTCATGTCGTCGGTGAGCAGGTGCAGCATGTTGGGCTGGCTTCGCAGAAGCCGGGTGACGTCGTCGGGCAGCCCGACGGACATCTGACCGGTTGCTCGGTCCACCACAAGCCAATGCTCGGCTTCGGCCTCGCTGCTGCCGAGCTGGTAGCCGGCCAGGACGGCCCTGGTGAGTCGGTGGTCGGTGAAGGTGAGCCATGCTTGCCAGTTGCCGTCTCTGCTCACGACACCGTCGTAGAGCATCAATTCGTCGCCGTAGGGCGTCCAGTAGAGGGCGACGTACTGAGCCTCGCCGTGGTAACCGACGGCTTCGAGCAGGGTGGGCGGTGATTTCAAGGGAAGGACCACCAGATGCCCGGGGCGGGGCCCGGCGGGCCCGTGCGATGGGTTGCTCATGTGCCTCCTTGCCGTGTTGTTCGGGCGGTGCTACAGGTCATCGAGGTCCAGATCGGGGTCCAGCTTGCGGGCGCGGTCCTGGGCGGCTTCCGCGGCCTCGGCGAGGTGGTCGGGTACCGGCCGGTCGTGGGGGCGGGGCTGCGTGTCGGGGATTGCGCGGACGCGGGCGGTGGTCTCGCGCACCGCGTCGGCGAGGTCGGCGACACCGACGGCGACTCGGCGGGTGCGCTCGGCCGCGGCCGCGAGTCCGGCGTAGCGGGTGGACAGCGCCCCCTGGTACCAGCGTGCCCATTCCAGGTGTTGGGCCTCCAGGGCATCCACGGTGGCGCGCTCGCCGTCCACGGCGGTGACCGCGGCGGCGAGTTCCGCGCGTAGCACATCGGCGTGCTGACTGGCCCGGGCGGCGTGGCGCCGCTCAGCGGTCTCCTCAGCCACCGCCCGGGCGCGGGCGGGACCGACATGCCACCAGCGTGGGGACCGTGCGGTGGCGCGGCGGCTGGCCTCACGGATGTCGCCTTCGACCGCGCCAAGCTCCAGCCGGATGTCGGTGACCCGCTGCTCGGCGGCGACCAGGTCAGTGTGGGCGGTACGCAGCTGGTCGCCGACGTACGGTGGGGCGGCGGCGTCGGCGGCGCGTTGCGCGTCGATGAAGACCTGCAGCTGGGTGTCGTCGGCGGTGGCCACCCGCCCGGCGAGGGTGGCCACGCCGAGCATGATGCGGGCGCGGTGCCAGGCGGCCCACCGGGCGACGTCGCGGTGGTGTGGTTCTGGTCCGATCGGGTGCCGGCCGGTGACCTGGTAGCGGTCGCGGTAGGCGACCACGACCTGCGCGCGGGCGAGCCACTGGCGCCGACCAACGTCGTCGTCGGGGACCGGGCCGAGCGGGGTAGTCCAGCCGGGGCGCTGGATGGCGGCGAGTTCGGCCAGGCCGCTCACCCGCTCGTCGCAGATCCGTGCCACCTGCGTCAGGGCCTGCCCGATGTCGCCGGCTGCCGCCGGTACCCGGTCGGTGTAGGAGCGGGCGGCCTCGGGGCGGGTGGCCGCACGCGGGTCGACCATGACGCCGCCGAGCATGCCCTTGATGCGCCAGGTGAGCACCGCGGCGACGTCCTCGGCGCTGTGGAGCTCCCGGGCGCTGGTGGCCGCGGCGAGCACCCGCTCGGGGTTGTAGCCGGCCTCGGCCAGGGTCGCCAAGACGTGGCTGAGCGCCGGCATCGCCGGGTCAGCGGTCATCCGGTCGGCGATCGCCTGGCCGGCGACGGCGCGCACCACCGCCACCCACCGGCCGGCCCGGGCCCGGCCGGCGAGGTCGTCGAAAATGGCCCCCCAGTAGTGCAGGGCGTCGACGTCGGCCCACAGCTGCTGCTCGGTCTCGGTGGCTGACCGGTCGGTGTCGTCGCGGCGCAGGATGTCGGCCAAAACCGACACCACGGCGTACGGCGGCTGCTGCGGGTGGCCCTCGCGGGGCTCGTCCTGCGTGACGACGTAGGCCATGTTGAGCAGCTCGCCACGGGTGAGCATGACGTACAGGCGGGAGCGGATGGTGTCCCAGTCGACGAGGCTGCGTGCCACGTCGACGGTGCGGCCCTGCGCGGAGTCGACGGTGCCGGCGTAGGCCAGTTGGACGTGCAGGGCCACGTACGCGGCGGGCAGCGCGATGGTGTCGCCGGTGCGCAGGTTTTCGACCTCGAGTTCGCCGTCGGGCCCGACTGCCAGCACGCGCCACTGGTCCCGGTTGGCCACGAACTTGTCGCCGGTGGTCAGTCTGCGGTCGTTGCGGCGGGTCACGATGAGGTCGCCGACGCCGGCGCGGGTGCCGTTGGCCAGTGGCACGCTGAGGCCGCGCTGGACCCGTCCGGCCCGGATCAGGATGGTGCGTGCCCGGGCGGCGAGGTCGGCGGCTTCGGCCTCGGTTTCCACGAGCATGAGCGCGTTGCGTCCGGCGAGGACGTCGGCGGTCCACCCGGCGATCATCTGGTTGATCAGGTCCTCGCGGTGGCCGCCGACGAGGCGACCCCGCCGGTCGTACTCGGCCAACACGGTGGTGTCGCCGGCGCGCAGTCGCAGCGAGGCCGCGCCCTCCCAGGGGGCGCGGAAGCGGTGCACGTCGGCGAGTTCCACGACGGTGCCGAGGCCCATCAGGTACCGGAATAGCCCGCCGGGGCCGACCGCGCCGATCTGTGCCGGGTCACCGACCAGGATGAGTTTGCCGCCGACGGCGGCGAGCAGCTGCACCAGCCGCGCGAGGTCGTGGCTGGATGCCTGGGACGCCTCGTCGACGATGACCCACTGCCCGGGCGCGAACGCCCAGTCGGCGTCGGTGGTGCCTTCCGGTGGCGAGGCTACGCCGTGCAGCCACATGGCGATGTTCTCGGTGCGGATGCCGGGACCCCCGCCGGCGCGGATCGCGTCGGCTAGGACCTCGGCGGCGTTCTGGCCCACGGTCAGCCCGAGAACCGGTATCCCGGCGCGCAGCCCGGCCTGCACGACGGCGCGCTGCATGTAGGTCTTTCCGGAGCCGGCCGGGCCGACGATTCCGGTGACCCGGCGGTCGTCGCCGACGGCGACGTGCAGCGCCCGGGTCTTGTCCTGCGAGAGCTGCATGTCCGCGGCAACGGCCTGCCTCACCGCGGTCGGGGCGGCGGTGGCGCCGCGGCGGGCGGCGTATCCGATGACTTCCTGCTCGGCGGCCAGCACGGAGCGGGTCGTCATCGCGAGGCTGCGGTGCCGGGTGTAGACGCTGTCGCGGTCGCTGGCGCGCAGCAGGCTTTCACCCCAGGTCACGAGCGCCGGCGGGGTGAGGACGCGCAGGCCGCCGGCGCGCTGACTGATGGCACGTCCGGCGAGTCGTTGGACGCGTCGCCAGTCGGCCGCAGCGGATTTCGACCCGACCTGCAGCACCCGGCCGATGGCCAGTTCCAGGTGTTCGCGGCCGAAGACCGCGCGTTCGGTGGACAGGTCACGCACCGCCCGTTCGACCGCCAACCGCGCGTCGAGACGCACCGCCGCATCCACGATCAGCGCCCGGCGCTGCTCGTCGGTGATGCCCAGCTCCCGCACCACCTCGGCGTCGATCGCGCTCTCGTCGACCTGCCACCGATAGCGACGCCCGGTGGCGTAGGCGTGGCGCAGGGCGCGCGCGGCGAACTGGCCGATCTCGTCACGCACCCGGCCGGCGACGATGCGGGCGACCTCGCCGGGGGTGTCCAGCCCGGCCGCGCGGTCCTCCGCCCGCCACCGCCGCTCAGCCTCCCGGGTGGACTCTGCGCCCTCCTTTGGGGCACGGGTGCGCATCGTGGCGTCCTGCGCGCGGCGGCGCCAGCGCCGGTCGCTGACGTGCTCGCGGTGGCCGTCGGGCCCGGTGCAGCGGTCGCCCATCTCCTGCTCGACGGCGGCGCGGCGCTTGGAGTACTGCGCGATCGCCTGGGCGCTAATGCCGACGATCTCTCGGATCAGCGAGCCCGGTCGCTGCCCGAACCGCACGCCCAGACGCCGTCCGAGCTCGACCTCCACGGCCCGCTCGTAGGCGGCTCGGGCGCCGACGCTGGCCTGGTAGAGAGCCCGCCCGTCCAGCGACAGCCACCGCGGGCGCCCGTCTGCGCCGACGGTGCGGACCTTGGCCGAAATCACAATGTGTGAATGCAGTTGCGGGTCCATTTCGCGGCTCATCCGGTGGTCGAACACCATCGCCGCCAGACCGGCCGTGTCCACCTGACGCAGCCCGTTCACGCCGGTTCGGGTAAACGCGCCGTGGCGCTGCAAATGCGCCAATGTCGAACGAATCCCGGTGTGATGGGCGGCCATCACGTGCGCCTTGACCCGGTCGTCGCCGAATGCCAACAGCAGCGACACGGATTTCACCGGGGATACGGTCACGTCGTAGGCGGCGACCGCGCGTCGTTCGGGCATCGTCATGATGTCCAGCCACACTTTTGCGCGCTGCTCGACCGTCGCGTCCGTAGGAAGTTTGGCCAATGCCCGCTCGACGGCGTCGGCGCGGTACTCGTCGGTCATCGGCGGGTAGGTGCGCCACAACTGCCCGAGCAGCTCCCCGGTGACCGGGTGTTTTCCCTCGGCGACCAGGCGCTGCATGTGCTCCTCGGTCACCTCACCGCTGACGCCAAGCACGGCCGCTCCGGCGCCGGCCCACCAGCCCGGGGCCTCGCCGTGGGCGGTCGAGTCGGCGTAGTAGGCGACCGCGCTGCCGCCCGATGCCGGCCGGAAATCGTGCCGCCCACGCGCGATCTGGTCCAGCAGATACCGGATACTTCCGGCACCCGGACCTATCTTCGTTATGGTCAGCACACGGCAATCGTAGAAGATCGACTTCCCCTCAGACATTGGAGAATGCAAGGGGGTGTATTGCCCCAAAGGAGGGTGAGAGGGGTAGGCCCGGGGAGGCACTGGTAAGGGTATATGAGAACAAGTCCGAACGATAGACAAGGAGGAATGCGAACAAGTCCGAACGATAGTGTAAAGGCTGGCTGAGAGGTGCTGGACAAAGTTACCGTGAATGCATGGCGAGCAGAACAACGAACTCGAGTATCGAGAAACTGCGCGAGCGGCACGCGGCCGAGCAGGCGGCCCGGTTGGCGCAGCAGCGGGCGGAGGCGGCGGCGGTCGACCTGGTCGGCGTGGCCGGGGTGGCGGTCGAGGCCGCCCGGAGTCGGCGGGCGGCCGCGCTGGCCGCGCTCGACGCCGAGGTCGTGAACGCCGAGCGGGGCCACGATGTGGCGCTGACGGTGCTGGCGGTGCTGCTGGGCGACGACGAGGCGGCGGCGTCCATCGCGGAGGTGGACGTGACCGCTGTCCGGACGGCGCGGCGGCGCGCCCCGCGTGATGAGGTCGACGCACAGGTGACGGCGGTGCGGACGGTGCCGGCGCGGCGGCGTGTTGGGCGGCCGGCGACCCGTAGGCAGTCGAACGCGGAACCGTCGGAGCCGGTGGAGCCGGGTCCCCGGATCGTGGCGGAGCCGCTGAGCGCCGCCTGAGCGGGCGGGGTCATTGCCGGGTCACTCCCGCAGCGTCGCCGGGTCTGTCCCTCGGCTGCGCGCTCGTCGGCCGAGTGCCGGCCGCGCAAGAGCCGCGATCCGGTGGCCGTGGGTACAACGGGGCGTCCCGGCTGTTAGCGGGTCTGCATGGTGCTCGCGGCCTCGGCGATACGGTCCCCGGTCGTAGCCGTGCTCGGGTGAGTCCCTCGCGGATGGCGCGTGAGGGTCCGGCCGCCGGTGGCGGTTGTTCGGGGCGACTCGGGGACCGGACGGCTGCCTCGGCGGACGGCGTCGCGGAGGTTCTCCGCGTGGGTGCCGGTCGGCAGGTGTTCCCGCTGGCCGTGGGTCTGGTGGGCGGCCTCAGTACGAGGAGCCCCCGCCTCCGGCGGGGGCTCCTCCGTCGTGGGTTAGTCAGGCGGCGACGTCGGGCGGGCGGGTGCGGCTAAGCATGACCACGGTGCAGATGGTCCAACGGATCTCCATGCCTTGACCTCCGCACCGGTGGCACGCCTCCTCGGGCGCGCAGCCTTGCGGAACCTGCTCGTCCGGGTCGTAGCCGCAACCGTGGCATCGGGTGCAGCGCGGGCCGTTGGGGTTGTACAGCGGGTGGACGTGGTTGGCCCAGTAACCACAGTTGCCGCACGTGCGGCGTTGGCGGGCGGTCAGCTCCCCTCGGAGCTCGGCGGCGTTCTCCCACTGGTAGAGCGCGAGGTCAGGCTCTACGCCGTCGATGGCGTCTCGCGCGTCGGTCTCGCGCATGGCGCGCTCGTGCATCTCGGCGATGTCTTCTACACAGAAACGGAGGTGGCACCGGACGCATTCGTATGGGTAGCTGCCGCCGATGTAGTCCAGGAGGTGATCGCCGTTGCGGTCCTGGTGCTGCTGGGTAGGCATGTCGGCTCCGGTTGGTCTCTCGGCGGTCCGGTCAGAGGTCGGCACCGGTGGCTGGCGGGGCGATGCGGTGGAGCCGGGCGCGGGGGAAGAGCTTGGCGACCGGGATCCTGCGGCCCACTGCGGCGCGGACGACCGGCGCGCACAGGTTGCACAGGGGCTCGGGGTGGGTACCGGGTTCTCCGGGGTTGATCGGGGTTCCGTCCGGCCGGACGGGGCACCGGGTCTCGTCGTTGATCCACACGGACGGCACGGTGTGCGGGTTGCTGGCGAACAGGTTGCCGCACACGATGCACGGTGCCATGAGGATCATGGTCTCGTCTTCGTCGTACACGGGTTCTCCTTGGGCTGGTGCCCGGCCGGGCGGCGGTCTGCGTTTGACGCGCGCTCCGGCCGGGGGCTCATGCGCCGGCCGTGCGTGGCGTCCAGCTCGGCGACGCGATCGCGGTGGGGTGTCGGCGCCGGCGAGTCCGACCGCAACCGCTGGATCATGTACGCCGCGCGGGGTCGGGAGTACTCGTGGCGCTCGACCATGACGGGGATGGCGTCGAGGTGGGGCATGAACTGGCGGACGGGCGTACTCCTGACCCGTCTTGCACCCGAATCCGGGGTCAGAACGGCAGCGACGGCGGGTATTTGCCGCACTTGCAGGAGCCGTCCGACCGAGGCTCGTGGACGATCTCGTAGTAGTCCAGGACCGTGGTGGAGTAGCACGACTTCCGCTCGTCCGCCGGGGTGAGCGGTACCGGGCCGTCCCACCGGACGATCTCTGATTCGTGCCGGGCGCCGTCGCCGAGAGCCGGTCGCCATGTTGCGCCGTGGAACTCCATCATCTGGCCGACGATGGACACGCCCGCGATGAATGTGCCTGCCCAGTGCGGGGAGCGGCCTATCACGCGGTCGGCGTAGGCGCGGGCGCCTTCGATCGTGTCGGCGTTCGCGTAGTTGTTCCCGCCGTTGATCCACCGGCCGCGGAGGTCCAGCGGCTGCATCTCGTAGGACATGCGACGGTCCCCGATTCGCGCGGTGGTGGTGTGCTCGGTCATGCTCGCGGTTCCTCCAGAGCTGGGGATGGGGGCGTCGCGCCGGTCAGGGTGTGCGCTGCGGGGCTGTCAGCAGGGCGGCGGCGATGTCGCCCACGGTGGGCCAGAGGCGGGCACCTTCACGGACGGCGTCGGCGAGTAGCTTCCCGGTGAGGTCGTCGGGGAGGACGGCGTACGGGCGAACCGCGTTGAGGACGGCGGCGGGGTCGGTGATCTCGTCGTAGTCGGTGCCGACCCACAGGTACGGATTGTCGTCGGTCTCGTCGCCGTTGTCGTCGAGGGTGAGGACCTGGGCGTAGAACGTGCGCAGGGGCCGGTCCCATCCGATGACGACTTCGATGCGCGGTCGGGCCGGTTGCGGTGTCAACTGGTGACGGCTCACCTCGGGGGGTTCCTTTCGGTTGGTGTGTGGCTGGTGCCCGCTCGGGTTGCCCTCCCTCGCCAGGCACCTACAAATATACCGTTTTATGCCCTGGTTGTCCAGCCCTTCGCGTGGCGTCCGGCTGGCGTCCGGGTCTATCTCACCCGTCGTCGTCCGTGGTGGTGGCCTCTGGGCCGCGGGCGTCGCGTAGGCGTAGGGCGTCGGCGATGGCTTGGCGGGCGCCGGGGTGGTCGTCTTCGATGATGTCGGCGATCACACGGGTTGCGGTGGGCTCGTCGTCGTCGCGGTTGGCTGCGCTGAGTTGGTCGAGTCGGGCAGCGAGGTACGCCCGGGTGTCCTTCATGATCGCTCCTCCTTCTGGTGCGGGCTCGGCTGTGTTCAGGGTGCGGCTCGGGGGTGCCTGCGGGCCAGTGTGGGCGGTTGGCCGCGTCGGTGGGTCCACGGTCGTGGGGTGGGGCGGTGACAGCGAACGGGCGGGGAACGCGCGAAGGCCCGGGGCGGCGTGCCCCGGGCCTGTCGTTGGCGGCGGTCGGTGGTCCGGTGGGAGTGTGGGCTCCGGCCGGGTCGCTCAGGTGTTGCGGAGGCGGCGCAGGCTGGTGTATCCGGCGTGACGGGCGCTGGCCTGTGTGATGCCCATACGGTCGGCGACCTCGGCCCAGCTCAGCCCGTCGAGCGCCCACAGGGCCAGGGCCTCGCGCTGGCGGGGTGGTAGGAGGTCGAGCGCGGCGAGCACGTACAGGGCGGTGTCGGGGTCGGCCATGGTCGGCGCGTCGTCGGGGTCGGGGGCGTCGGGCTCGGGTGCCGTCTGGTTCTCGATGGTGTCGCCGGTCGGCACGAGGTTGTAGCCGCGGGTGACGGCCTGGGCGCGGCGCCGGACGACCGCGTACAGCCACGCGCGGGGGTTGGTGGGGCGGATGGTGGCGTAGGCGCCGAGGGCGAACTCGAACGCTTCCTGTACGGCGTCCTCCGCGTCGTGGCGGTTGCGGGTCCAACGTGCGGCGGCGTAGCTGACCAGTTGGGCGCGGTAGCTGCGGCACAGGTCGGCAACCTCGGCGCTGTCTTCGCGGGCGGCGTGGTCGCTCATGGTCGGGGTTTCCTCCTCGTTTGTTGTGGGCCGGCTGCCGTCGGCCGTGAGCTGCGTGGGGGTTGGCTCTTCATCGCGCCCGTTAGGGCACGGCGGTGGCTCCTGCCGCCGCCGTAATGGCGCCGTAGCACCCGGCGAGGAGGCTCGCGGTCAAGGGTCGAAGAGCAAAAGATCTTGGGCAGGTGCCCTTTCTGCCCAAGATCTTTTGCGGCCCTTGACCGGGAGTCGCCGGGTGCTAGCCAGGGCGCGATTACGAAAGAGACGCGCCGCGAAGCGGCGTCCGCCAGGGGTCTTGGCCCGGGCCGGCCTTGAGGCCCAAGCTCAGCCACTTACGCAGATGGCAGGGTGGGCCGGCCACGGTTGCGAGCCGTCAGGCGAGCGGCCGGCCCACCCGGTGCCCGCGGGAGCAACGGTTCGGACCACGACGGGCATGGGCAAGAAAGGGTCTTCTGCTCTTTGGTTTGATCTTCTGGTTCGGCGGCGGGCGTTGCGCCGCTGGTGGCTCGTCCGGCCCTGTGTGGCGGGCCGGGCGAGCCGGCGGTGCGCCGGTCAGTGTCCGTGGGCGCGGTCGAGTAGCGCGGCGAGGTACGTGAGCGCTTCGATTGCCGCGTCTGGGCCGGTGCGCGGCCCGCGGGCGGGCAGGTGTCGGTCGTCTTGCGGCAGCGTGACGATCCGGCCGCCGCTGGCGGCGTCGGCGCCGAAGACGTACGCGCCGCCGCCGATGCGGTGGGTGAACGTTTGTGTTAGGTCGGGGCTGAGCCGCCATGCCTGGTGGGCCAGCGGCGAGTCGTCGGCGCCGAGTGCGTCGACCAGGTCGGCGACGTTGTCCATGCGGGGTTCCCAGCCCGGGGCGGTGACCTGGTATTGCCCGCCCGGCCCGTCGGGGTCGGACAGCCACGCCCGCAGCGCGTCGGCGTCGACCGTGACGGCCGGGATGATGCCGTCCTGGGCCGCACCGGCTGCCTGGCGGATCGTGGCCATGAGCGCGTCGACGTCGGCGGGGTCGATCACGGCGGTCTCGCGGCGGAGCAGGTCGGCCAGCCGGTCGAGGTCGATGCTGTCGACGCGGAGCGTGGCGAGCGCGGCCAGCTCGTCGGCGATGACCAGCTCGCGCAGGTCGCCCGGGGGGAACACCTCGGTGTTCTTGGCGTCGGGGTGGGGTGCCTCGTCAGCGCTGCTGAAGTAGCCGCGTCCCGTGTCCTCGGCGTCTGCGATCAGTTCCTCGATTGCCCCACGGGTGGCGGCGTCGATGCGTGGCCGGACTGATCCGCCGTGTGCCTCGGCCTCGGCCAGTGCCACGGCGTCGGGATGCTTGGCGAACGTGTCGTCGTACCAGATGAGGGTGCCCGCGGTGGTGCGGATGGTGAGCAGGTCCACCCGTACGACGCTGTCGGATTCTTCGGTGCGCTCGAACACGACTCTGTGGGCGGCTGGGAAGAGCGTGCGGAGCATCTGCGCCGCTGCGGCGGCGCGGCGGGTGGCGTAGCGGTTGCTGGCCGCGTCAGTGGCCCGCCAGTCGGTGGTCGTGGCGGCGTCGGGGTGCTCAACCGGGTTCCACGGGTGGTCGAGTGTCAGTTTGGGTGTCGGCCGGTCGGCCAGGGCGCGGAGGTTGGCAGCGGTGTCGGTCATGTCTGCTCCTTGGCTGGTGGTCGGGCGCCGTGCGGGGACCACGCGCCGCCCGCCGGCCCACTGCGCCGGGCCGGCGGGGGTGCGGGTGGTGAAGGTCAGCCGCTCGCGGCGGCGCGGTAGGCGGCGGCGACCTGTGCGATGTGGGCGGTCAGGGCGCGCAGCGCGGTGACCGCGCCGGCCTCGCCGCGCTGGCCGGAGGTCAGGTCCGCGGCCCAGAGGGGCTCGCTGGCCAGGTGTGCGCCGGCACGGGTGGTGATGATGATCCGGAAGCCTGACAGGACGGCGTGCTCGTCGGTCGTGCGGACGAACTCCACGTCGTCGATGGGGCGGCCCAGGAGGATCACGTCCGCGTCGAGGGCCGCGTCGGCCAGCGCGATGACGTTGCTGACTGCCTCGTCGCTGGCCTGGCCGGGCCAGTCGGGTTCGATGCCGAGGTGTTCGGCGACCGTGCGGGGATCGTCGCTGCTGCCGTTCGGGTCGTTGCCGTGCAGCCACCGGATGGCCGCATCCGCGTCGTGCGTCGTTGTGCCCTCGGCGGGGGTTGCGCTGTCGCTCATTGATAGGTCCTTCCGGTCGGTGTGTGGCTGGTGTCCGTTCGGGATTGCCCTTCCCTCACGGACACCTACGAATATGCCGTTTCTATCCTCGGTGCGACTGCCCGCCTGGCGCCTCGATGGTCACCCGTCGGCCGGTGCCGCCGGTGGTGGCGTCGCGGCGGGCCTTTCGATTTGCCGCCCGCACCGTGCGGTGGATTCGCCGGGCGAGGGCGTCCAGGTCGTCGAGCGTGCCCGTGACCTCCAGCGCGTCGCCGCCGGTGTCGCCGTGGGCAAGGACCAGCACGGGCGCGTCGCCCGGTCCCTCTGCCGGCCATACCGGGTGGGCGGTGTCGCTCGGGTCGACGACCTTGACGTCGATCAGTGGCGCGTCCATCGTGGTCCAACTGATTCCCATCGCGTGTTTCTCCTCCTGGTGTACGTGTGGTCGGCGCACCTGTGGATCTTGGTTGCCGTCATGGCTCGTCCTTGGTGATGTGGCCGAATCGCGCGTGAGCCTCGGCGCTTGGTGCGGTGGCGTGGACGGCGTACAGGTTGTCCCGCGACGCCCACCCGCGGTCGACGTGCCATCCGGCGGTCTGCAGAAGGTCCGCCCAGCGGTTCAGCGCGGCGCAGGCTTCGCTGTAGTCGGTGAAGTGCCCAGGTTCTTCGCCGGTCATTTCCAACCAGAAGTGCTCGCTCATGGCTCCTCCCGGGGAGCGTCCCGGTCGATACGGGGCTCGTGGTGTTGGCTGGCCCGGCCGGCTGGTGGTCCGGCTGGGGAGGGAGATCGGCGCGGGCTCGATTGGTCCGCGGTGGTCCGGTGCCGGTCAGTCGTCGGGGTTGTCGTCGAGCGCGTCGGCCTGGTTGAGCTGGTAGGCCCTCGCTGCGAGGCCGCGCTGGTGGGCGCTGAGGTCGGCCTTGTCGGCGCAGGCGGCGTCGCCGGCGGTGCGGACTAGGGCTTCAAGGTCCTGGCTGGAGAACTCCGCGCTGATGCCGGTCAGGACTGCGGGCCGGCCGGTCACGGGAGTGACCGCGCGCCGTGGTATGCCCGCCCAGTACCGTCCGCCCGGGTCGCCGCCGAGCTTGGCGAAGGACACCTTCCCGGCGGCGCTTTCGTTGAGCACCACGTACAGTTCGCCGGCCGGCTGCGTCCATCCTGGTCCGGCCACCGTGACGACCGTCCCCTTGGTTAGCGGCGGGACGTAGGGCACGCCGACTGTGGCGGGGCTCCCGTCGGGCGGGGCGGGTAGCAGCAGCGACGGGTTGGCCCGCACGGCGCGACCGCCGCCGACGGGCTGCATGCGGAGGTTGACCTTGAGAAGCTCGGTGACGACGTAGACGACGCCGCGTGTGGTGGCCGTCGCGTGGTCGGGGTCGATGATGACGCGGTCGCCTACGGCGTAGCGGTGCGGGGCGGTGGTCACGGTGGAGTCCCTTCGGTGGTGTGTGGCTGGTATCGGCTCGGGTTGCCCTCCCTCGCTGACACCTACGAATATACCGTATACGTCCCGGAACGTCTACCCTGGTGGCGTTTCGGGGCCGACGAGGAACGTGCCGTCGTGCATTGCCTCGATCAGTTCACGTGTGGGCCAGAATGCCTCCAGTCCGGTTGTGGTGGTGACGCGCAGGAAGCAGCAGCGCACGTCATCGGCGTCGGTGGCGAAGTTGCCGGCCTGGTCGCCGATGCTGCGTGCGGTCCCGTAGATCACCTTCCCGTTGTCCATCCCCCGCGCGACGCGCTGGTGTTCCATGGCTGCGGTCACGATGCGGCCCAGGGCGGCGGCGTCTCGTAGCGTCAGTGCGTCCATCGTCACGGTTCCTTGTCGTTGGGTTGCGGTGGTCGGGCCGGGTAGGGCTTGGGGGTGTACGGCTGTGAGCGGCGGGAGCGGCAGCCCGGATCCGCGTGCTCGATGCGCGCGGATCCGGTCCTGCGGCCCGCGCGCCGGCGGCGGCCGACCCTCGGCGGGGCCGGCGCGCCGGGCGGCTAGCGGGTGGCGGCGATCGCGTCGGGGTCGACGGTCAGGCCGTGCAGTTCGCCGCTGGCGGCCCAGCAAGTGCGGGCGTCGGTGAACACGACGCCGAGTTGCCGCTCTCCGGGGTACAGGGCGGAGGGGCCGTGGTCGATCACCCCGACGACGGTTTTTCCGGTGTGCGGGGCAACGTAGCGGCGCCGGTCGGGGTGGTCGTCGTGGTGAAGGCGTGGGCGGAAGACGGCGTGGGCGGGGTGGAACTGGGTGAGGTTGCGCCACGTGCCGTCGCTGCTGCGGGCGCCGTGCTCGGTGACGCTGTGCACGCTGTCGGGGTCGATGCCGGCGGCCACGAGCGGGTGTACGCCGTTGTTCTGGGGCCGGAAGGCCACAAGCGGGGTGCCGGTGGTCGTGGCGGGCGCCTGGGTTGGTGGGTGGTCGTTGGTCGTGCGGGGGTTTGTGGTGAGTTGGTGGGCGAGCCAGGTCCGGCAGGCTGGCCAGTGGAGGACGTGGGCGGCTCCGATCGCCTCGGCCGGTGTCCACACGTCGATGAGTTCGCGGCCGGCGTTGACGATGACGATCACGTCGGGGCGGTGGGGCAGGTCGGCGCGGATGCAGGCGGCGAGCGCGTCCAGGGCGACGAGCACGACGGGCGCGGCGCGCCACGCTTCGGGGTTGGCGTCGGCGGCGGCGGTCAGGTGGGCGCCGGCCTGTGTGGCGAGGATGGTCAGGTCGGCGACCAGTCCCGGGGTGCCGCCGATGAGCAGCGGGGCGAGCGTGTCAGGTGTCGGGTGGGCGGTGGGCGTAGCGGCGGGCTGGTCCGCGTCCGGGTCCGTCACGTCAGGGCGTCCTTTCGGTTGGTTGTGTGGCCGGTGTCGGCCCGGGTTGCCCTCCCGGGCCGACACCTACGAATATGCCGTGTTGGTTCGTGGTTGTCCGCCGCGTCCGGGACGGCGCGAGGGGCCTCGTCGCGCCGACGGGGCCGCTTGCGCGCCCGGTCGAGTCAGGCGGGTACGGGTTCGCGGTTGCCGGCGGTGTCGGTGTCGGTGTCGTCGGTGTCGTCGGCAGTGTGGGTTAGGACTGCGGCGAGTTGGGCGGCCAGGTGTGTCACGGCTTCGGTGCCGGCCGGGTCGAGGTCGGCGCGGATGTGGACCAGGCGGCGGCCGTGGTCGGTGGCGGCCGGCTCGGTTACGGTGTCGCTCGGCCAGTTGAGCAGGTATCCGGCTCGGGTCACCTGCTCGGCGAGGTGGTCCCACATGGCGAGCGCAGCGGCGGCGTCTTGGGCGTCGAGCTGGTCGGCGTCGTCGACGCCGTCCGTTTGCGACACGTCGAACACGCTCTTGAGGCGGAAGCGGAGTCGGCCGTAGTCCTCAGCGTCGGCGCCGGTCTCGGGGCATTCCGCGTCGTCCGCGGTGTCGTCGTCGGCCTCGCTGCCCACGTACCGGACGATGCGTAGCCCGTGCTCGCCGAAGCGGACCCCGCGGCCGCGCTCCTTCCACCCTTTGAAGGTGTCCACGTCGGTGAGCGTGATTCCGCGAAGGTCAGCCTGTTTGAGTAGCAGTGCCTGGTTACGCAGGCTGTAGCCGGAGAACCTGCCGCGTATGCGCAGCATCGCCGGTACCCGGGTGGCTAGGTCGGGGTCGGCGAGGGCGCCCGCCGCGAGCGCGTTGATCTCCTTGCGTTCGCGCTGGAGTTCGGCGCGCTTGCGCTCGCTGATTTTCCGACGGGGCCGCGTCCGGGTGGTCGCCATGGCGTGGTGCCTCCTGTGGTCGGGTTGTCTGGTCCGGGCTCGGGGGTTGCCGTCCCCTTTGGTTGTACTTGTAATGATACAGTATCAGCTTCTGACGCCACTGTCCGATGCGGTGTGACCTGGGTCACTCGGCCGCCGGGTGATGGTTTCGGGTGTCGCGTGGCGTGGTTGTGGTGGGTCGATCACGAGAGCGGTGGCGTTGTCGGTGCTGCCGCGGCGGCGGGCGGCGCGGACCAGGCGGCGGGTGGCCTCGTGTGGGTCGGTGAAGGTGCGCAGTGCTCGGGCGATGGCGGCCGGGGTGAGCTTGCGGTACACGCCGTCGGTGCACAGCAAGAGCCGGCCGACCGGGGCCAGGGCGCGCACGCTGGCTATCACGCCGTATCCGATGCTGGCGGTCACCGTGTTCTCGGCGCGCGGCCCGATCCACTCGGCCGGCATGCCCTTCGCGCGCATCAACTCGGCCTCGGTGTGGTCTGTGGTGAGCTGGGTCAGGTCGCCATCGGTGTAGGCGTAGGCGCGGGCGTCTCCGCACCAGGCGATGTCGTAGCCGCCGCCGTGGTCGGCGTCGACCGGCACGGCCACGACGGCCACGGCGTTGCCTTTCTGTCCGGGCGGGGCGGGGTCGTAGCGGCGGTGCCAGCATTCGCGGGCGATGTGCAGGCCGCCCGGGGCGCTGGCGGTGGTGGCGGCTGCGGCGGCGGCCCAGACGGTCAGGTGCGCGCCGTCGGCGGGGTCGTAGTCGTCGCCGATGCCGTCGGCCACGGCGAAGGCTTGCCGGCCGGTGGTCGGGTCGCGGTAGCTGGCGGCGGCGTCGGCCTGCACCTGGCGCGGGCCTTGGTCCTGGGCGAGTCCGGCGGTGTGCGCCAGCCATGCGGGGTGCCGGCTGGCGGCGTCAGCACAGGTCAGGCACAGGTGCGGGCACTCGCGCTCGGCGACGTAGAAGAAGGGCTCAAACCCGCAGGCGATACAGCGCGTCATGGTCTGCTCGGGCCAGCGTTCATCCCACCAGGTGCGCGGCTCTCGGTCGATCGTGGGCATCTCGGGGCCTCCTTGCCGGGGCGTCGGGGTATGCGGGCCGGCTGGGCCGCCCGTCGCCGCGGGAAGGCCAGCGGCGGGCGGCCCGGGTTCGGTGGGCTAGCCGTGTGGGGTGCCGGCGTGGCCGTCGCGCCGCGCGTCGGCGGAGAGCTGGTCGATCAGACTCGGGGGGATTTCCGCGTACGGGTGGACGCGATGGATCACGTCGTACGCGTTGGTGATCTCTCCCGGTTGGCTGCCGACGTTGAGCACTTCAACGCCTGCGGAGCCGCCGTGCGGGTTGAACACGTAGGCGAAGAACGTTCCGGCCGGGTCCCAGCCGACGGCGATGTCGTAGGAGCGGAACCGGGGGAGCGGGTCGAGTTGGTAGCGGCTCACGGACGCCCTTTCGTCTCGGGTTGTCTGGTCCGGTTCGGGGGTTGCCGTCCCCTCGCCGTACTTGTAATGGTACAGTATCTAGCTCTCGGCGGTTATCCGGGGCTGTGTGGCCTGGGTCACTCGCACCCGTCCTCGACGGGCCGACCGGCTTCCACGAGACCGCATCCGCGTTTGTGGTCGGCGATCACGTGGGGTTGCGACACGTCGGCCTGGAATCCGCACCGGCTGGGACAGGTCCACGTCGCCGGTGCCGTCTTCCTCGGCGCGTGGTCGCGCACGCGGTTGGCGTCCGGGTCAGGTGGGCAGTAGCTGAGGCCGTCGCCGGTGGTGCCGGTGCCGGTGACGACCCATGCCCCCGGGGCTACCGGACCGGACCCCCTGGCTACCCACACGATCAGGCAGTGGCATCGGCGGCACTGGCGGCGCTCGCCGTCGGCTGGCGCGCTCACCGCGATCCCCAGTAGCGCGCCGGGTGGTTGTGGTAGTCCTCCGGGTCGTAGAGCTCCTGGGCGCCGGTCAGGCCACCCTCGCCCGGCTCCCATCGCCGGTTCCGGGCCTCTACGCACCCGTAGAAGCAGGCTTGGTCGTTGCCGCCGCAGCGTTCGCAGGTCTCCGGGGCGGCGTCCTCGTAGTGCGGGCCGTCGCAGTCCTCGGCGCAGTGCTCCGGCTCGCCGTCGTGATGGAAGGGTCGCGCTGGCCGCGTGGCGGCGTCGAAGGTAACGGCGATCTCGCCTTGCCGATGGTGTAGCCGCGCGTCGGACAGGGCGGCGGCGTAGGCGTCCTCTCCGGCGTGCGCCCACACTTCGCCGGTCCGCCGCGCATCCGGCGGGCCGTAGGCGTAGCAGACGATCCGGCCGGCGGTGCCTGGTCCGTAGGGCGGGACCGCATCGAGGTAGCTCATCGGGTGGGGCCTTTCGCTGTCGGTTGTTTGGTCCGGTCTTCGTGGTTGCTGTTCAGCCTGTTTTAATGGTGCAGTATCTAGGGGTTAGCGTTCCTCGTAGGCGGTGATGGCCAGGAACCGCCCACCGTTGTCGGGGTCCTCGGACAACTCAAGGCGGAGCGCGTAGATCGGAGGAGACTCGCGGTCCTCCGGGTCGACCAGCACCACCCCTACCGGCAGGTTGCCGTACCGACGTAGCTGCTCGACCAGTTCCGGCGCGGTGTGCAACTGAGCCACGCGCGTCCCTCCTGTAATCGGGTTGTCTGGTCCGGGCTCGGGGGTTGCCGTCCCCTGACCCGTACTTATAATGATACAGTATCTAGTCTTTGCGTGTCGCCTGCGGGGCCTGTGGCGTGGGTCACCTTCGCGTTGGCAGGGTTTCTCCCTGCACGGCTCGGGCCTAGAGGTGTCCTCCCCGTTAGCCTGATCCCCGATCAACCGCGCCGACGTCGGGGCAGAGCGCCTGAGCCGTCAAGATGCTTTGCCGGGCGCCCCTTCCGGCAAAGGATCTTGAAAGGCGAAGGCCGGCGCCCCGGCGGCGGCGCGGTTGCCCTTGCGGCAGGCTAACGGGGAGGACACCGACCCGAGCCACCACCACGAACCGCAACCAACCCACCATCCCCCTCCTCCCCGGTGCCTGCCCCGCCGGCGAGGCGCCGCGGTCCAGCGGCGGGACGCTGGTCGGGCCGAAGGCCATCGGCCAACGGCCGATCCCCACCACCGACCCCGCAAGCCGCCAACGACGACCAACCACACACCAGACGACGCGGGGCAACTGGCGACGGAGCTGGCAGGGCGTGGGGGCCACGGGTGCGAGCGGAGCGAGCGGCCCCCACGCCCGGTCTCGGCGGGAGCAACGGTCTGGAGCACGACGGACGCACGACAGTATGCTTTTTGATCTTTGATGCTGGCGTGGGCTGGGCGCGGAGGTGGAGGCGTGTCGTGCGTGCCGCCATCGCCGGGTGTGGCCGCGGGCCGGCTCAGCTGTTGGGCTGTTTCCGGCCGGTGCCGACTGGCCGGCCGGGGGAGGGGGTCGAACCGCTCCGGTTGTTGATCCATTCCTGGGCCCGGCGGCGTTTCCAGTAGCGGGTCACGCCGCGGCCCTTGACGACGGGCTCCTCCCGGTCGGGGCGGGGCAGGTAGCCGTCCTCACCGCGTTCCCATGCGGCCTTGCTCATGTCGACGTACTTGGTCCACCCGTTGGGCGTGACGTCGATGGCGGTGCGGAACTCGACCGCGGTGATCTCCTCGTCCGGGTCGCCGTCGAGGGTGACGTGGTGCACGCGGGCGCGGCCGGCTTCCTCGACGCGCTGAACGTACGTCTTGCGGAACTTGTCGAGGTCGGTGAGGGCGTACCACTCCTGGCCGTCGATGTGGCCGGGCAGTGGGTCTGGCCAGCCGGATCCTTCGGCGCGGCGTTTGGGGGAGGCAAGCCGGTTGACCGTTTGTAGCGAGCGGCCGAGGTACTCGGCGGCGCCGGCGCGGTTGGTTGCCCGCCGGCGGCCGATGACTCGGATCTCCACGTCGGTCCCTGCTTGTGTCGGCAGCTGGGCGCTGCGATGGCCGGGGATATCCATCGCCCGAGCGCGGGCGATGGCGGCAACACCCCGGCCATCAACCAAACAACCCGTGGCGCCAGGAGGTGCATCGTGATGCTGCCCGTGCGTCACGGCGACTTTCAGGCTAGCAGGATCAACCGGGTGGCCGGCAGTGGTCGTGGCACAGGCCGGTCGCGGCGGGGTCGTGTCGCTGGACATGTGTTCCTCCGTCTTCGGGGTGGCCCGGCGGCAGCAGGGGGTGGGAGCCGGCTGGGCCGCGCTGGTGGCCCGGCGGGCTGTGGGGTGGTGTTCATCGCGGCCGGCCGTCGGGGACGGCCACCGAAGGGGCCCGGTGGGTCGGGTATGCGTCGGTCACGCCTTCGACGCGCACCCGGCGGCGCTGTCGCCGGGAGCCGAGGCGGAAGGCGAAGCGGTAGTTGCCCGGGTGGTCGAACTCGATCGCGCCGAGGAACTTCAGCGCCTTGGCCAACCAGTCCGCCGGGTTTTCGCCGGGCTTCGGCTCCGGGGCGCCGAGCCGGACGAGCCGCCGCACGACGCCGCGCCAGCCCCGTTCCCGGCCGGTGATCTTGTTGGCGCTGCGGGCGACCAGGGTGGTGGCGTCGGGCAGCAGGATGTGTCGGCGGCGACGGGCGCGTTTCAGCGGCAGCGCGCCGAGGATCTTGTAGACGTGGCCCACGTGGCCGGGCGTCAGGACCTGGACGTCGCCGTCCGGGGTGGTCCGGTGCCGGCCGACCGGGTCGGAGTAGGCCACCACGCCGCGCAGGCCAGCCCGGGCGGCCAGTCGCAGCGCTCGGGCGAACCATGACTCGGCCGGGGCTTTCACCTTGTCGAGCAGGACCATGCGGTTGAGGTCCAGGGACTGGCGGAAGGGCTCCAGGTCGGGGAACGGGCTGGTGAGCACTGCCTCGGTCATCGGCGAGCCGAGGGTGAGTGCGCCGACGAGCTGGCCACCGGCCAGCCATTGTGCGTCTGGGTCCGGGTCTGGCCACAGGTCGATCAGGGCGTACCCGTGTACGGTGCTCGCCGCGGCGTGGCTGTAGTGGTGAAGCCGGATGAACTTCTTGACCGGCGCCGTCTTGCACGGCACGACGGCGTACCGGGCGGGGTCGAATCCCCCTTCGCTGGTGCGCCGCCACGAGTGCTGGCCGCGCCTCCACCGCTGGCACCACTCGTCGGCGCCCGGCAGCATCGCGGCGATGTAGCTGGTGCTCATGGCTGGCCGTCCCCGACGTCGAGGAACAGGTCCAACTGCAGGCACTGGTCGGCGCGTGCCAGTTCGGCGTACCGGCGCGGGTGGCAGGCGGCCAGGAACTCGGCCAGCGCGAAATGCTGGTGGGCCTCGGCCAGGGTCCGCACGGGTATCGGGTCGGCGGGTTTCTCTCCTCGGCAGCGGGGGCACAGCGAGTCGCGGTGGCGCACGCGGTAGACGTCGCGGCGGCCGCATCCGGCGCAGTCGCGCGGCTCGAAGCAGATCCGGTCGGTTGCGGTGGATTTGATCAGGCCAGCGGCCAGCCGCTGGGCGACCTGGTGGCGCTCGGCCAACGCCAGGACTCGGCCACCGGACTGCGTGCGCAGCCTGGCCAGCGTCGGGGCCAGCTCGTACAGGTCCACGACGTGCAGGTCCCAGCCGTCGTCGTCGAGTAGCACGGCAAACCGGTCGCGGGTCCAGCACAGGCGGACGGCGCGGGGTTCCCGGGCCAGGGAGACGAAGCCGAGGCGGCCGGTGGTGCCGCGGCGGTCGTTGATGCTCGCGGTGCGCAGGGTGACGCGCTCGGCGAGCTGGGCGGCCACGGCCCGGGTCAGGGTCCAGGTGCTCGGCTCGCCGGGGCAGTGGGTGGGGGTGAGGGTGTCGGTGTATGCCTCGGCCGGCACGGTGAGCGTGCGGTACCGGGGCGCAGCGGCGCCGGGCACGGCTGCGGTCCTTCCGTGAAGGGGTTGTTTGGTTCAGGCCTGGCCGGGTGGGGTTGCCGTCCCTCCCCGGGGGCGTTTGTGGTGTGATCCGCGGGGACAGCCCGGGGCTACAGGTCGACGACTACGAGCACGGCGGCGACGTCGGCGACGGCGAATGCATAGTGGTTGAAATTGCTCTCCCACCAGATGGTGTCGTCGGCCTGGTCGGCGTAGAGGGCGTGCCCGTACGAGCGGTCGGTACCCAGCCGGTAGCCGGCGGCGCGCAGCGCCTGCGCGGCGTGCGTGCGGGTCACCACACGGAAGCCGCGCAGCAGCAGGGCCGCCTCGACGTCGGCGGTGGTGTGCTGCGACCAGGGGCCGCCGTCGTGGGGGGAGGGTCGATCCGGGTCGAGCAGCCGGCCGTCCTGTGCCGAGCCGGCGGCGGGGCCGCCCGCGTGGTTCCGCATCCTCAGGTAGCCGGCCGAGCCGGTGGTCTGGTGCAGCCACACCTGAACGACCTCGGGCGCCGGGTTGGCGCGCGCCACCAGAGCGCCGGGCCGGTCGGTGTGGAGGATGTCGACCAGGCCGGGCGGCACGATGGCGTACGGGCGGACGGCGTCGACCACGACCACGGGGTCGGTGATCGGGTCGACGAGGCCGTGCAGGCTGACGATCGGCTCGCCGTCCGGGTCGGCGACCCGGGCGAAGTAGCTGTCGACCATCCGCTCGTAGCCCACGGCGGCCGTGTGGTCGGGCCGGTCGGGCCGCGGGTCGAGGCGGTAGCGGCTCATGGATTGGGATTCCTTCCTTGCGTCCGGTTGTCTGGCCCGGGCTCGGGGGTTGCCGTCCCCTCGTCCGTACTTCTAATGATACAGTATTAGATGCTATTGTGCAAGCTGGGTTTCCGGGGCGGCGCGGCGGGGACTGCGGCGAGGTGGGCAGGGGGTGTCGCCAGGCCGCGGTGCTCAGCCGGGGCGAGTTGAGAGGTCCGGCAGCGGCCGGGGCAGCGGTAGGCGATCTCCTTCGGCGCGGTGACGAACCACGACGCGTCGGCGTCGAACACCCGGCCGCAGCCGGCGCACTCGACCGGCAGCGCCAAGCCGTCGATTGCCACCACCAGGCCGCGCAGTCGGCTGACGCCCTCGTCGTGGTGCAGGCAGATCGCGGTACCCCCGACCTGGCGGTAAGTGCGGGCCCGGGCCTCGTCGGTGGCCGCGTACAGGTCGGCACACCAGCGGTGGCACTCGCGCGCGAAACCGGCGTGGTCGCCGTGCGGGTCACCGTTGCAGTGGGCATGAAAGACGCGGGCGACCACCTGGGGGCCGTGCTCGTCGATGATGTCTCCGGGCCGGACAGCGTCGCGGCTGACGTGCTCCCACGGCCACGACCCGGCCGGGCCGTCAGGCAGGTCGGCGAGGCTGACCACATGCGGGATCACGTCGAGCGACTTGGCCTCCGCGACGCTGATCCGGCCGTCGTCGTAGCGTAGGGCGACCCACTCGAACCCGGCCTCCGGGCGGCGGGCGATCACCGTGCCGGCCGCGCCGGTGTTCTTGACCCGTACCCTCTCGGGTGCCGAGGTGGTGCTCGCCGCCGGTGCCAGCTCCGGCAGCGCGGCGAGGATCTCGATGACCTCCCTGCCTTGCAGGGGCCGGCCGCGGTTGGGCATCGTGCGTGACTTCGCGTAGAACCATTCGCCGCTGGCCGGGTCGTGGAAGGCGTACACGTGCCCACCGAACCGGGTGTCGATGACCTTGACCCACCGTCGCCCGTGTTGGGCGCGGTATCTCGGTCGCTTCTGTTGGTACTCCATGGTCGTGCTTTCCCATCGGGTTGTCTGGCTGTCGGCGGGGTTCGGGGTTGCCGTCCCGACGCCCGTCCGGGGCGGCTGGGGCGGCCGGGGACGCCTGGAGCGCTCCCGGGGTGCGGTGTCAGGCGTCGTCGTCTTCCGGGCTGTCGCGGGCGGCCGTCGTCGCTTCGGTGCAGCAGTCGTTCGCGGTGTGCGTCCACCCGCATCCCGGGCACCGCCACTGCCGGACGCCGCGAGCCGTGCCGGCGAACAGCAGTGGTCCGTCGCACATCCCGCAGTCGTGGGTGGCCACCGGGAACCCTTCCAGCCCGACGTCCAGGTCGAGGCGGTACCCGCCGCGCTCACGGGGCAGGAACGCCGGGCCGCCGTGTTGGACGGTGGCGGCGAGGCTCTCCTCGATGGCGGTGGTGTCCCACTCGTCGGGTGCGCCGATCGACTCGCGCCACAGCCAGAGCACGCCACCCGCAGCGCCGCATACCTCGCACAGGTCGGCCCGCAACTCCCCGCCGTCGTAGCGGGCGGCGGTGAACGCGGCGCTCACCGCGTCGGGGAAGCGGAGCATGACCAGGCGGGCCGCGGTAGCCGCGTGAGCGGCGGCGTACCGGTTGGCCGCCGCCCGCCACTCGTCGCCGGCGGCCAGCCGGGCGGCGTCCAGGCGGGTACCGGGCGCCGCGGTGCCAATCGTCGCCGACGCCGTTGCCTCGGTGCCGCTGGGGGTGGCGGCGGCCAGCGCGCTCGGGATGTGCAGCTCCAGCAGGTTCGCGCTCGGCATCACCTCGGCGCCGTCATCGTTGGGCGTGAAGTAGCCGGGGCTGGCGTCGTACGCGATGCGTAGTTGCATAGCGACGTCGCCGAGCACCTCGTAGGCCAACGTGGGCGGGTCACCCAAATCCAGGGCCTGCGGGTGTGCGGAGAATTCGCTGTCGCGCTCGAACCACACCAGCGCGCCGTGGGCGTCGTGGATCGCGACCAGGCTGAGGAGGGTCTCGGCGCTCACCGTGTCTTCGTCTTTGTCGAACACCACGGTCTCGGCGTGCGGAAGGAGGGATAGCACCAGTAGTGCGGCAAGCCGGCACCGCTGGGCGGCGTGGCGGGCTGCCGCCTGGTCGCTGGCGTCGCTGGCGTCGCTTGCCGCCGCCCTGGCGGCAGTGATGTCAGCCGGGGCCGGGGGATTGGGCACGGTGTGCTCCCTATCGGTTAGGTGTGTGGCCTGCGTCCGCGTGGGTTGCCCACCCGAGCGGGCACCTACAAATATACCGTCTGTTGCGTTACTTATCCACCCTGATTTCGTTGAGGCCACCCGCTCGCTGCGTCTCGGCGTTCGCCTCGTGTTCGCCCGGCGGCGAGCCGGGTCGGGCTTCCCCGCCGAGCCGGAACGCCGTGCCCAGTTCGTTGACGAACTCGACACGTCGGCTCAGCGGTCGCACGTGCGGTACGCAGACAGGCTCGTCCCGGCCGTCGCGGCGGGCTACCGGCGTACGGGCCAGACGCAGGAAATGCACCACGTGTCCGGGGGTTTCCCGGCCGGCGAGGGCGTCGGCGATCTCCCGGTGGGTGTCGCACGGGCCGTGCGCCGCGCCCAGACGCAGCGCACGGTTCAGCTCGTCCGCGAAGCCCTGCGCGGCGGCCTTGGGACGCATGGGCCGCAGAGCTGGGCGCGCCGGTTCACCGTTGACGTACAGGTCGACTCCGCCATCGGCGGTGGGGCGGTACTCGAACTGGCGCCCGCTCGGGTTCTGGCCGGCCATCGGTAGGGCCTTTCTCGGTCGGTTACGGATGAGGGTCGCGGGCCGCGCCCGCGCTCAGGACGGTGTCCGGGCGGCTGCGGGCGTTCACAGCGCGTCCAGCAGGCTGAGCTGAACCGAATGCCCGGCGGCAGGAGGCGTGTCCGGTGCAGCCTCGCCGTCGCGGCCGGCCGCGGTCCAGTGCCGGCGCGCCACCCTCATCCCCGCTTCGTGCCGCTCGTAGCCGCGGTCGTTGGCGCACTCGGAACACAGGCCGATCTCGGGTCCAACGGCGTCGTGGTGCTCCGGGTCCAGGCTCCACTCGACGCAGTGGTAGCCGAGTATGCCGCGGGGGTCGTCGGCGTCGTCGAATCCCCACAGCCGCCGAGGGCACAGGGCACAGCGGGCGTAGAAACGCAACACGCGGTCGCGTCCGGCGGTCCAGCCGCCGCTCCAGACCTGCACCGGGGGAGCGCCGCAACCGACCTGCGGTTGGCCGACCCGCACCGGAACCTCGCGCCCGGTGTAGGTCCGGAACACGTACGGCGGTCCCGGTGCGGCGGGGTCGGGCCGGTCGGCCCACACGACGCAGGCGTGCACGTCGGTGCCCGAGGCAGCGAACGCGCCGGGAGGAAGGGCCCCGGTGCCGCCATGGTCGGCGATCAGCTCACGGAGTGCGGCGGTGCGCCGGTCGCCGCCGTGGGCGAAGGTGGAGGGGACGACCGCGACGAGCCGGCCGCCAGGCGCGAGCATGCCCCACGCGGTGCGTACGTGGTCGATCCACAGCGCCGGGTGGCCGGGGACCGCGAACGGCGGGTTCATCACGACCACGTCGAACTGTCCGCCCGGCGTTGTCGTGGCGTAGGTCTCCAGGGTGGTGGTTACGACCGTGACGCGTTCGTCGCGGGGGATGGCGGCGGCCCGGTTGGCGTTGGGCTCCAGCGCCACCACGGCGGCGGCGGGGTTGGCGGCGAGCACCGCGGCGACGAGCGGCCCGTCTCCGGCGGACGGTTCGAGGACGCGTATTCCGGGCCGGGAGCCGGCCAGGCCCGCGTACCGGCCGGCGAGGTCCCGGGCTAGGGGAGCGGGGGTGCGGACATAGCCCTCGGTGACGCGCCGCGGTGCCGGCACCCGGCTGGTGGCCACCGCGGCGGCCAGTACAGGGCGCGGGTCGCTGGCGAACCGGTAGCCGCGTCCGCGTGACCAGGTGCCGCCGAGGGCTTGCAGGGCCTGGCGGACCCGGTCGAAGTCGGCCGGGTCCACCGGTTCGGGGATCGTGACGTACAGGCCGGCCACGCTCGCGCGGGCTAGCGTGGAGCGGACCAGCTCGTCCACCGGCACGGTTGCGGCGCCCATCAGGCGCCGCCTTCGGACACGACCGGCGCAGTGGTGGCCGTCTGGCTGGCGACCACCCGCACGTCAGCGGGGAACGCCACGGCCTCCGCCAGCCCGGTGGGAGCGTATCGGTCGGTGAACAGCACCCTCTTGGCCAGGTCGACCCGGACGACCCGGAACCGGCCCACATGGACACCGGTGGGTCTCGGCCCGATCCGTCCGTTGGTCCACTCGTCAACCTCGGCGCCAACGACGATCGGCGTGCCGTCCATGTCGACCAGCTCGGACACGGGCGCAGCGACGCGTTCGCGGTAGACCACGAACCGGGTAGCGGGCGGGTACGAGGCTTTGTATCCGTTGGTGAGGATGAGATGGATGAAGGTCTGCCCGTACCCGTTGGCGATCGGGGTGGCGTCGGCGGCCAGCGCCGGCGGGCGTCCGCCCGGTCGGGGAACGCCCAGCAGCACCACGGCGGTGCCGTCGTGGTAGCCGTCGACGAGGTCACCGGCGCGCAGGTCGTCGGCGTTGTACGTCTCCGGGGCCGTGGTGGGAGTCCACTCGGGCACCGGCGCCGGCTTCGCGTCAGCTACGGGGGTCGCCGCACCGGTTGCCGTCTCGTCGGTTGCCGACTCAGGGGGCGTCTGCGCGGTGGCGGGTTGGTGTTTGTCGGCGGCGTAGGCCAGTAGCCAACGCCGCACTTGGCGCCACGTCATGTCGAGGGTGTCCTCGCCCAGGATCCGGGCGGCCTCGCGGAACGCGTCCCCGGCGCGCGTGGCGCGGTAGCGCTCGGCGGCGTCGGTCAGCGACCGGACGACGTCCGCGCGGGGAACCGTCGCGTCGGTCTCGGGCCACGTATGCGCGGCCTCCCGCAGCGCGGCGCCCGCGTCCCGGCCGAACTCGGGATCAGCCGGGAACACCGGTGCGGCCTCGCTGGTAGAGCTGTCGGCCAGGTACACAGACAGCCAGCGGTGGGTCATCATCTCCCGTTCGGCGCCGGTGGTGAGGGTGACCGTGACCCATTCGCCGGCCTCCCGGCGGTCGAGCACGTCGGAGACCTGCGCGACGGGGCCGCAGAAATGGCGCAGCAGCATCGACCGGGAGCCGGCAAGGCCGATGTCCCACACGCCGGCGACCAGGTCGCCGGGTTGCAGGTCGGTCGGCTTGCGGTCGACGGGTTCCCGGTCGGTGGGCAGCTTCCACGCGGGCTCGCCGGTGACGGGGGTGAGGGTGTCGGCGATGTCGGGCACCCGTTCCCCGGCGGTCAGCCGGTCGTACACGGCACCGTAGGCGGCGACCAGCTCGCGGCGGTCCTCCACGCCGGGGATGCTGTCGGTGATCGCCTTCACTTCGGCGTCGGCGGCGGTCAGGGGCAGCCCGTGCACGAGCCGCTGCGCCCACGCGACATGATCGGCGCGGCGGCGCTCCGGGCTGTCCCATGCGTGCTGATGGGCGAGCGTCGACAGGTGGAGGAGGTCACGCCAGCGGGCCACCTTGTCGGCCAGCTCGACGGGCCACGGCTCGCCGTCGGGGGTGTCCCACTGCATCCCGTCGCGGCGCCGGCCGCTGACCCGGTCCCACGTCACGGTGTCGTTGTGCGGGGACTCGTCACCCGCGGCCATGGTGTGCACGATGTGGGGGACGCTGACGCTCTTGCGGTTGACCCGGCGCACGGTGTGCCACCGGCCGCCGACACGGACCTGATCGCCCTTGCGGAAGTCGTCGGGGGACCAGGCGACGAACCTGCCGGCCGCCTGCAACTCGGCGAGCCGGTCACGCAGCCACGCGACTTCTTCGGCGATCATTTCGGCGCGGCGTTGCAGCCGTTCGGCCCACTCGCCCGAGGCCGGTTCGTGCGTCTCAACCGAATGAATCTCGCCCCGCCCGTTGCGAAAGGTCCGGGTGTAGCCCTCCATCTGGCGGGCGATGCCGCGGCCCTCGGCCTCCAGCGTCTCAATCTTGCGCATCATCGCGCGGGGGTCGTTCTTGTGCCGCTCGTTGGCTGCGGCGCCGGCGGCACGGTCAGCGACCCGCCGCGCCTTGTCCGCCTCCTCGAACTGCCTACGCCGGTGGCCGTCGGCCCGGTCCAATGCCCGCAGGTGCGCGTTGCGGGAGTGGTGCCCTGGCGGCTGCACGGGCTGCCCGAAGGGGATCCCGTCGGTGATGCGGCGGGCGGCGTCGCGGCGGGCGGTCGAGCGGGCGGCAGCCGCGTCCGCGCGGCCGGTGTAAAGGTCGACGCGGGCGTCGACCCGGGCGGCACGATCCGTAGCCCGTTCGGCGGCCGGGCGCCACTGGTTGTCGATCTCTACGGTGACCTCGTGGCCGGCGGCGCGCAGCGCGTCCACGGCCGGGCTGATTTTGTGTGTCTGGGCGTCCTTGTCCCGGCTGCCCAGGATGAGGATTCCGACCGAGCGGCGCCAGGTGAACCCGTGCCGTTCGACGATGTCGTACACTCCGTCGCCCTTACGTGATCCGGTGAGCCGGGTACCGTCGGCGTGGGTGTGGGTGATGACGAGCGCGGCCATCCCGAGATGTCCTTTCGGTTGGTGTGTGGCTGGTGTCGGCTCGGGTTGCCCTCCCTCGCCTGCACCTACAAATATACCGTCCATGTTCCTGCCTGTCTACCCCGGCGAGCGCGCCTTGACGTTGCTAGTCCGCGCCGGGGTACTCCCGCGCGTTGGCCTCCGACCAGGCGGCCACCACGGCGTCAATGATCGGGTGTACCGCGCGCCGGAGCCGGTCCAATACGGCGGGATCCGGTACGCGCAGGGCCGCCGTGGTCCCGTCGGCGTACTCGACCGTGACCTCGTTAGCTGCACCCGGGAGGCGGGGCGGCAGGGTGTAGAGCGAGCAGTTGCCGGTGTGGCCGTACCCGAGCTTGCAGCCGAACGGGATGGCCTGGCGGCGACCCTTGCCGCAGTTGACGCGCTCGCCCCGTGGCACGTGGCTGCCGACCCGGCCGGCGTCGGGGGGACAGTAGCTCAGCCCGTCCGCGGTGGTCCCGGTGCCGGTCACGACCCAGGTGTCGCCGATTTGGACGATTGGGCAGTGGCACCGGCGGCACCGGCGCGGCGCCTGGCTCATGGCTGCGCCTCGGATATCACACCGGTGGCCGCCAACACCCGCTCGATCTCGGCCACGCTGTACCACGGCCCGTCGGCCGGGTCCAGCTCGGCCTCTCGGCCGTGCTGGTCGCGGATGGCGACCAGGCCGACGAACGTCAAGACGATTCGCCGGTCGTCGCCGGTCGGTACGTGCCAGATGTGCTGCCAGGCGTCGGGAGCCTCCGCCGGGCGCCGCATTGTGTGCCTCCAGCCCGGCAGCCGGCCGCGCAGCGCCCGGTAGGCGGCCAGCTCGTCGGCTGGCAGGCCGACCCTGCCTGGCCCGTGGTACTCGCAGGCGGCCCCGCGGTTGGCCTCCCAGCCTTGCTCGGTGTCGCGGACCATCCACCAGCGTCCGCCGCGGCGCAGCCGGTGGCCGCCCGGATCGCACCAGCGGACGGTGGGGGACGGGTCGTAGGGACCGCCCACGATTTGAGCGCTCCCGGCGGGTCGGTGGTGCAGGTCGACGGCGTGTGCGTTCATCGCGTCGATGTCCTTCCGGTTGGTGTGGGTCGTACCCCTGGCGTGGCGTCGGTCGTGACCGGCCCGGGTCTGGCCGCCCGGTGCCCCGGGGAAGCGGGGCACCGGGCAACGGCGGCCGCGCAGGATGCGGCTCGCTGGGGTGGGTCAGCAGGCGCCGGTGCCGGCGCGGACGAACACGTTGGGGTCGTCGATGTCCCACGGGGCGGCGCCGTAGCCGGGTAGCGCATGGATGGCGTGGCGCCGCAGGGCCGCGCAGAACGCGGCGGCCTCGCTGGTGGCCCAGCCGGGGTGTTCGCAGGAGTGGTACTCGTAGCAGTCCAGGGCCTTGAGTACGACCACCGGGTCGGGAGTGCCGGGCAGGGCCGTGAACAGGTACGGCGGCTCGATCTCCTCCTCGTCGTAGCGGTGGTCGACGCTGCGGGCGCTCTCGGCGAGCAGCATCGCGCCGACCCGGCCGGCGGTCGCCTCGGTCAGCTCCTGGCGCCGCTCGCGTGCCTGGCGCCGCAGCTCCGCGGAGATCCAGCTTCCACGGTCGGAGTCGGCCTCGATCGGCGGCCAGAACCAGGACACAGGTTCGTCGTCGGCCAGCCACAGCCCGGCGGTCAGCACCGCGTCGATGTGCGTGGTGGGGAGGATGAAGGCGCTCATGAGTTCGTCGGCTCCCATTCCCACACGGGGACGGTGACGGTGTACTCGACACGGTTGCCGGGTCCGGGGCCCTGGTTGTTCCAGCGCCAGACTGTGAGGGTTGTGGTCTCGTCGGTCGGGCGCAGCTCGTTTAGCGCCATCGCAGTCGTGTACACGCCGGTGCTTGAGACGCGCTCCGGCCGCTGCGGCTCGTCCTGGCCACGAAACGTCCGGTGGTTGAACACGATGACGCACACGCCGTCGGCGGGGGTCTGGCCTGCGACGCCTTGCAGCACCCCGATTTCTCCGGCGCTCAGGTTCCCCGCGCGCCACGGTGCGGCCAGGCGTACCGCGTCGCCTCCTTGCGGGCGTCTGCCGTCATTGTCCGGCATGGTCGGCTGTCCTTTCGGTTGGGTGTGTGGCTGGTGTCGGCTCGGGTTGCCCTCCCTCGCCTTACACCTACAAATATACCGCTCTCGCCTCTCGGCGTCCACCTGATCCGTTGACGTGGTGTGCGGAGGATTCGCCAGCGGGGCGGCGGCGGGCCAGCCGCCGTGCGGTTGTCGCCGCTGGCGGGCGTGCTCGGCGGCCTTACGCCGCTTCCTCCGCGGTGCAGACGCCGCCGCAGCGGTGGCAGTGATAGGTGGCGGCCGTGCGGACCAGGACGGCATCGCGGTACCACACGCTCCAGTGGTGATCAGCGCCGAACCGGCAGCGGTCGCGGTGCGCGCCGCACGGGCACGAGACGCCGCCGGAGCCGGCGGTGTCGCAGGCCGACAGGGGGCGGGTGGTGGGTAGCGTGGCGAGGACGGTGTCAGGGTCGAGGTAGACAGACGTCGTGCCGTTGCTGTGGTGGCGGACGAGGTAGGCCGACGCCCCGTCGTAGCCGGCTTCGCGGCGGCGAGCCTGGTGGTGGGCGGTCTGTGGGCTGGCGTAGTGGCCAGCCAGGTGCAGCGAGCCGGCAGGGCCACGCAGCACCACGGCGGTACGCCGGATCGGTACGCCGTAGGCGGCCTCGGCGATGGAGGGGGCGAGCGTGCTACTGCTGGTTGCAGGCGCGGCGGTGCTCACGGGCTGCTGTCCTTTCGGGCGTTCGGGGCGAGCAGGTCCGGGCCGCGGTGGGCGGTCAGCTCGTCGCCGTAGTCGCGTACCGACCAGACCTGGCCGGATACGGTCGTGGTGGTGTAGACGGTGCCGCGGCCGGCGCCGGAAGGCGCGGCGCTGGGTGTGGTCAAGGGTTACCTCCTCACGGCGGCTGTGGTGGTGGGCCGCCGGCCTCGTGCGGGCAAGTGGCCGGCGGCCGTTCCAACCACAAAGGGGTAAGGCTCGGGGGCGGCGGGTCAGGCTGCCGGCGACACCACGGTCAGCGGCCGTTTGGCCGTGCGTGGGATGGTGCACGCGGCGCAGGCGCCGTCTCGCCAGTCGTGGGGTGTGGTGTCGTCGCCGACGGCGGGGCAGGGCCGGCTGCGCAGCTCATCGAGGTCGGCGCCGACGAGGCACCTTGGGCACAGGCCCCATGCGGCGGTGGGTGGCCCGGTCAGCCGGGCGTCGCACACGGCGCATTCCAGGGCGGCTTGGCGGATGATGTCGTCGAGGATGCCGGTCTTGGCGACGGCGTTGGCTGCCCCTGCGGCGAGGTTCGTCCAGGCGGCGGTGCCGGTGACGCGGCGCCATTCCTCGTCGGTGAGCCCTCGGTCGGGGTCGCCGAGCCGGTCCTCGATGTCGCTGCGGTCGTAGAGCAGGTACACCCATCCGTAGCGGGTGGCGAGGTCGTGGACCAGCCTGGTCGCGTCGTCCTCGGCGAACCCGGCGGGCAGGCGTACGCCGCATGGCAAGGTGGTCGCGCTAGGCACGGGGTGCTCCCTCGGTGGAAGACGGGTCGGGCTCGGTCTGGCAGGTCGAGCACCGGGCTGGCTCGCCCTGGCCGGTTGGCGGGTCGAGCAGGGCGGAGCAGAACTCGCACGTGATGCGGGCCTGCTCGATGACGCCGGCCAGGAGGTCGGCCCGGCGGACGAATATCCGTATGTGTTCGCTCAGCTCGTCCCAGGCGCCGCAGTGGTGCACTCGTCGCCACTGCTCGTCGGTCAGCGGCGCGCGTTCGTCGCCAAGCTTGTCGTCGATGTCGCTGCGGTCGTAGAGGACGTATGCCCAGCCGAAGCGCTTGGCGAGGACGTCGACGAGGGCCTGCGCCTCGTGGTCGGTCAGGTCTGGGAGCAGGGTCGTCGCCTCCTGGTGGCCGAGGTCGCCACCGGCAACGACGGTCTCACGCCCGGCCGCCTGGCCGGGCGGCACGGCTGGCCGGTTAGCGCTGAGCACCGCAACCTGCCAAGAGCCGTCAGGCCGCACGGCCAGCCGAACGCCGGCGCCGTCGTGGATGGACTGGGCGGGGTTGGCCGGTGGGAGGTAGACCTCCGCCGTGGCGGCGTGACGGATGGCCCGCCGGTACACCGGCTGCCCGTCGCCTTCGGTGATGATGACTCGTCGCATCGGTGGCGCTTCCTTCTCTCGGGTTGGTCTCCGGGCCGGTTGCACGGGTGGCATGGCTGCATCGGGAGCTACGGCAGCCCCGTCAGTCAGCGACCGGCCCCGGGAACCGGCTCGGGGTGGTTCGCCGGGCAGGACGCCGGCCGGACGGAACTGTCCACGGTGGACGGCGGCCAGCCGGGTACGGCCGTACGCGGACGGTGCGGCAGCCCGGATCCGCGCGCTCGATGCGCGCGGATCCGGTTCTCGCTCGGCCGGAGAGTGGGATCGGCCGGTGAACCCGTGAGTCACGGGCTCCTTCAGAGCGACGTGGCGCTCAATCAGTCCCCTGGCGATCAGCTCGTGAGCGTGACCGCCTTACCGTGGCCGGGCGAACAGCTGCACGCGGACCAGCCACCGGCCGGGCGTGTCCGTCTCGTGCGCGTCGGCGACGGCGCCTCGGCAGTCGTCTTCGTAGTCGTAGTCGATCCACGCGAGCGCGCGGCGCTCTGCCTCTCCTGCGTCTGCCGCGTCGATGGTCAGGCGCACCCACGCACTGGTCTCGTCGGGGTCGCAGCCGTCGTCGATGATGCGTGCCTGCCAGCGGTGCGGCGGGACCGCTGGCAGGTCGGTCGGGTACCGGGTGCTCATGTGCGTCACGCCTCCGATCGGTTGTCGTTTTGCCGGCCGTCCCCCTGGGGTGTTGGTGCGGCCCGGGGACGGCGCGGGGGTTAGCTGACGAACATGAGCGCCAGCTCCACGTACGTCTCATGCTCGGTGTCGTACGTGGTGTAGGTGCCGGGTGTGCCGGATCGCTCGCTCCAGCGGGCGACGCCGTGGGCGTCCGGCCCCCACCGGACCTCGCCGGTCGGGCCGCCGTGCTCGAACGGCAGGCCGATCCAGGCGAGGGGGCGGGCTGCGTCTCCCAGCCTGTCCAGGTCGGCTGCGCGGTGGACCGGGGTCATCCGGCAGCGGGCCCGGTGCAGGTTGAAGATCAGCGCGTCGCCTTTGCCTTCGCGCTCGATGACGACCACCGGTTGGTGTTCGTCGCGCAGGCGTACCGTGACGCCGGTGAAGTAGCCGGGCCGGCGGGCGGGCAGCTCGGTGGGGGTGGTAGTGATGTGCATCCCGAACATCGGTCCTCCCGGTAGTTGGTGGTGCGGGAGCGATCCGCGCGCCGGGTTGTACCCGGCGCCGGGGGAGGTTCGATGCGCTGGGATGCGCGTTTCTCTGCCTGTCCACTGTGGAGTTTTCAAGTGACGGGGTATTGCCGTGAGCGGTGGGAACGGCAGCCCGGGTCGGCGTGCTCGATGCGCGCCGACCCGGTCCCGCGCTCACCCGGTGGGCCTCCGCGGCCTCGTTCGGGCGGCCGGGGCGGGCGCCCGAACGGCGCCCGCCCCGGTTCCGTCTACCGGCGGACCAGGGTCAGCAGGCGGCGGTGGGCCTTGCTCTTGAGGTCGTCGGCGCTGCCTTCCATGACGGCGGTGGCGCGGGCGGCGAGGTTGTTACCGCGCAGTGACCCGGTGGGGCGGATGGCGCTCTTCCAGTCGGCGTACTCCGTGATGGCGCGTTCAGCCGCGTACGCGGTGCGGCCCAGGCGGGCGCTGTTGGTCCCGTAGAGTTCGTTCAGGAGGTCCAGCCGCTTTCCGTGCGTGTTCTTGGTCCGGACGGACTCGTTCTCGTCCGGGGTTGGCCACAGGTCCTCGATGACCGCGTGGAACTCCGACAGGGCCAGCTCGGTACGCGCCAGCGCCTCCTCTTCGGCGGCGAACCGCTCGTAATAGTTGACCGACAGGCGCAGGGTGCGGCGGGCCTCCTCGATGCGGTCGCGGGCGTTGCGGGTGTGCCGCACGCCCCACCGGGTGTGGGCGTCGCGGACGGCGAACCGCTCGGTGTTGCCGCAGATCGGCCGCCACGGGGTCGCCACAACCTGGAACAGGCTCGATCCGTCGTGGCTGTTGATCGCGGCGACGAACGGGATGATCTCGTCGTTGACGCCGTCGGCGTCGATGGTGACCGTGTGCGGCAGGCGCATCGACACGAACACCTTCCGGCCTTCGCGCAGCGCGCCGGCCGACTCCCAGGTCACGCCGTAGTCGTCCACCAGGTCCTGAAGGAACTCGAACGCGTGGCGGTTCTGGAGCACCTCGTACCGGGCGCCCACCACGCCGAGGCCGGCGCCGGTGTCCTCGCGGACGTTGACGAACTGGTCCGGCATGATGACGGCGGGGCTGTCCGGGGCGGTCTGGTAGAGCACCGGGCGGCGGCTGACTTCGTAGTCAATGCCGGCGAGCTTGAGCACCTGGTCCACGTCGGACGTGCCGCCGGGGATCACGTTGCCCAGCCCGTGCCATGCCGGGGCGGTGGTGTAGAGGGCGGCTTGCCCCTTGGTCTCGTCGAGGCCGTGCTGGGGCAGGATCTGCCCTCCCTGCTGGACCAGGACCTCGCCGTTGTCCCAGCTTCCCGGGTCGTTGACCCGGTACCGGCCGTTGCCGAGGGGGACGAGCTTGCCGTCGGCGACGCGCTGGTCGAACTCGGCCGCCCGCTCCTGCGCCGCGCGGTACTGGCCGGCACGCTCGTCGGTGAAGAGCTGGTTGACGTCGGGGCGAGACGCGGTGATGGTCATCGGATTCGGTTCCCTTCGGTTGGTGTGTGGCTGGTGTCCGCTTGGGCTTGCCCTTCCCTCGCTGACACCTACAAATATACCGTATCCGACCCTCGCTGTCTACCCCGAGTCGTTGTTCCGCACGGATTTCCCAAGATTCTTTAGGTTGGGCGGATCTTGCAAAGCCTGGGCCCGGCCGGTGGCGGTGGTCGGGTTTTGTCCCTCACGCGGCTCGGGCCTTGAGGTGTCCTCCCCGTTAGCCTGATCCCCGATCAACCGCGCCGACGTCGGGGCAGAGTGCCCAAGCCGTCAAGATGCTTTGCCGGGCGCCCCTTCCGGCAAAGGATCTTGAAAGGCGAAGGCCGGCGCCCCGGCGGCGGCGTGGTTGCCCCTGCGGCAGGCTGGCGGGGAGGACACCGAGCCCGAGCCACCACCACGAACCGCAACAGGCGCACGTCCCCCCTCCTCCCCGGTGCCTGCCCCGCCGGCGAGGCGCGGGGGTCCAGCGGGGCGGAGCCCCCTGGTCGGGCCGAAGGCCATCGGCCAACGGCCGATCCCCACCACAACACACGCACCTCGCGTGGCGGACGGCGAGCGGCACGGAGCCCCGGCGGGTTGGCGCGTACGTGGCCGCTTCCGCGGCGCTACCGCCGGACCGCGGTGTCGGCGAACTTCCACAGGGTGCGGCGTTTGAACCGCCGGCGGACGCGGCCGCTGGGGAGTTCTACGGTTTCGTCCGCCTGGTCGAGCAGGGCTTGTGGCAGGCTGGCCACGCCGGCGTAGCCGAGCACTCGGGCGGCTACGCCGGTGCCGACGAGCTCGTTGGGGCGGCCGCTTCGGTCGATGACCGGCGGCTTCGTCGGGGTGGTGGCCTTCGCCGGGTGGCGGGGTCGGGCGGGTCGCTGGTCGGCGACTGCCCACAAGGTGCGACGTCGCCAACTGCGTGCGGTGCGGTCGCCGGTGCCAGGCTCCTCCTGGTCGACGCGGTCGAGCAGGGTTGCCCACTCGGCGGAGTTCTGCAGCCGGCGGTAGTCGGCGTAGCCGAGTACCCGGGCGGCCTCGGGCGCCTGGACCAGCTCGTCGGGGTCGCCCGTACGGTCGACCCGGGCCCGGACGGTGGCGGCGGGCCGGCGCCCTACCTGCCCGGTGCGTTCGTCGGCGACTTCCCACACGACCCGGCGGGGCCACCGTAGCCGGGTGCGGCCGCTGGACATGGTCTCGTTGTCGCGGGCATTGTTGCGCTCTAGCAGCCTGGCCAGGACGGAGGAGTTGTCGAGGCTTCGGCTGTCCTGGTAGCCGAGGATTCGTGCGACCTCGGCCTTGATGACCAGTTCGTTCGGGTCACCGGAGCGGTCGACGGTGGTCAGGCCGCTGCGCCGGTGGGCCTGGTGCTTGGCCCACCAGGTGTCTACGGCCTTGGCAGGGAAGTAGCGGGTTCCGGGTATCCGGCTCGGGAACCCGTTGTCGGGGCTGCCGGCGATCCACTCGTCGACGGTGCGGCCGGACACGCCGGTGCGTTGCACGATGCCGGCGTGGTCGAGCACTTCACGGCCGCGGATTTTCTTAATGCTCACACCCCGATCTTTCCTGATCGGCGCCCGTGGACGCACGCAGGTTGGGCCGGCCCTCCTCCGGCGGCGGTTCCTGGCTGGCGGGGTGGGGGGTGTGGCGCGGGACATGGTGCTGCCTCCGTGCGGCTGGGAAATGCGGTCGGTCTCCTGGTCGAGAGGTGGGCTGCCTGCCGGCCGGGTGGCGGTCGTCGTAGAATCTGCGGCACGCCTCCGGCTTCATGGGTCAGTTCGGGTTTGCCCTTTCTTGGGCTCTCCTTTCGGTGCCTGTGTGGCGGCCGGGGCCAGGTGGCCGGCGGACTTTGCCCGCACCCTTCGGGGTGTTTTGTCCGCCGGCCGCTGCTATTGCAGCCGTTTGTTCTGGTCACGCGGCCGCGCCGACCCGGCCGATCGCGAGCGTGCCGGTGACCGCCGGCGGCGCCGGTCTGGCTGCTTCGGCCCGGTCTGGCTGCTTCGGCCCGGTCGGGGTGGGTGGCCACGGTGCGGGCACGGTCAGGTCTGCGGCGGCGGCGCGCTGGTCGTCGATCTTCTGCGCGGCCAGCAGGCGCTCGCGGTGCATGCCGCCGCCGAATTTCTCGGCCAGCTTGTGCTCGCTGGGACGGGTGTAAACGCACCGGGCGCCGGCTGGCCGGGCGCACCTCGGGCACGGCAAGGACCGGGGGCAGGTGGTGCCCGAGGTGATGAGATGACCGGCGTGGCCCTGGCAGAATCCGCAGGTGACAACCGCCAGTGGCCAGCCGGCCAGGTCGATGAGGATCCCGGCGTAGAACAGCCTGTCGTAATCGCGGCTGTTGCGGGGTCAGGTACGGGCCGGACCACGGGCTCGCCGAGGGCGTGGGCTGCGCCGAACAGCGCGAGTTGGCCGAGGCCCGGCCTCGCCCAGCCGCACATGTCGACGTCACCGGTCGCTGCGTCACCGGGTTGCGGTCTACCTCCACGGGCGAACCGCTCACCGGTGCGGTGCTTGACGATGGCCATCGTGGTGACTCCCCTCAAGGCATCGGATGGGTTGCTCGCCTCGGCGAGCTGGTCGGCGCCATCCGACCCACGTCGGGCGGACATCTGGACGACCACAACCCTCGGTTGTCCGCCGCGACGAGGCGGCGACGCTGGCCGGCACCGGCGCGTGGGGCGGCCAGGACAGCGATCCCAGGCGGGGAACTGCGCGACGTGGGTATGTCATTGTCGCTCCCGCGGGGCGCGCAGCTGGCCGACTAGGCCGACGTACCAGGCCACGGCGGCCCGGGGGCAGTTGCTGCATCGGGTGTGCCGGCAGCCTGGGAGCGGCCGGGAGAAGCGAGCGCGCAGCGACCAGGACTGGGTGTCGATCGAGGCGAACCGGCCGGCCAGGGCGGGGCGGGCGGCGCCGCGCTTGACGCCGAAGCCGTGCATCCGGCGGATGCCGTTGGCGTGCAGGGCGGCGGCGAGGTCGGCCGCCGCGGTGTCGGGGATGCCACAGATGGAGCCGACGCCGACTAGTCGGGTGCTGGTGACGTCGACGCCGGCTCGCTCGTAGCGGTCACGGCAGCGCAGGTAGTCGTCGGGGATGACGGCGCCCTGCAGCACCGGGATGACCAGGTCGCCGAGTGTCTCGTGTAGCCGCAGGTAACTGTCGACGGTGCGGTCGAGGTGGTCGGCCACGCTGCGGCCGGTGCGGGCCAGGCTGGCGGGGTCGGTCGGCCAGTCCTGGGGGACGGCGAATTCGAGGAGGCCGATGTGGTCGCGGTAGCGGATCACGGCGTCGGCGTACGCCCGGGCGCCGGTGGTGAAGCAGCCGTGCAGCTTCAGCTCGGTGTAGGCGGCCGAGTCCAGCGCCCAGGGCCGGCTCGCCGCAGGGAGCCGGCGCCGGGCGGCCAGGCGGTGGTGGGAGACGAACAGTGGCACCTCGAGGTCGGCGGCCCATTCCGGCAGGTCAAGGTCGGCGACGTAGCCGGGCACGTCCAGGGCGGCCAGCCAGGCGGTTTCGGGCGTGCCCAGGAAGACACGGGTGTCCATGCCTGGGTTGTCCTTCCGGTCGGTGGGTGGCTGTCCTGGCGTGGCGGGTGCCCTCCCACCGCGCCAGGAATTGAGGAGTCAGCCGGCGCGTGGGGCGGTAGGTGACTCGCCGGTGGTGGCACCGGTTGGCTACGGCAGCCCGGCGGGCTGGTTGATGTGGAGCCACCGGCCGGCGATCAGCAGGGCGACGCTCAGCGCCGCGACGGTGACCGCGAAGATCGCCGCGAGCGCGCCGAGGCGAACCCAGAACCGGGGACTGCGCCACAACGTCCGGCGGTTGCGCGGCGGGCGGCGGGTTGCCGTCCTGGCCGGGTACGACCGTGCCGGGCGGAGCGAGGGCCCGCGTCCGCGGGCTAGCTGCGCGTGGACGCGGTTTCGCGGGTAGGGCGGCGGGGGCCGGTAGGAGCGTGCGCGCTGCTGTCGGGCGAGCGCCGCCCGGGCGCTGGCTGGCCACGTCCGGCGGAGGGCCTCCGAGTAGGGGAGCGGGCCCTGCGCCGGCCCGTGGACCGTCGTTGACGTCTGGGGCTGGCCGGCCCGGCGCCTATTCATCGGCATCGCGGGTCTCCCCAGGCGCCAAGTCGGGCAACTCGTCGACGTAGGCGGCTTTGGTGCGCCATGTGTGGCAGCACGCCAGGCATTTGACCTCCGAGTACCGAGATGGGGTGCGCTTGCGTCCGTTGAACGTCGAGTGGTTGGCCTTGCGTACCACCACCCGCCATCGGGGCCGGTGGGTGCGGTCCAGGCAGGCCAGCCACGTCGGGCGGCCGTCTGCGGGTAGCCCCCGCTTCGTCATCTCGTCGGGCATGTGTTTCTCCGGTCGGGTAGGTAGCCGCGTATCTGCGAGGCCTCGTCGCCGGTCAGCACATAGACGGCCATCTCGGCACGGCACTCCAAGGTCGTGCGTAGGGCCCGGTGCCAGCCGTCGATTAGGACCGTGCCGGCGGGCGTCGCGACGCCGATGCCCGGTTCGGTCAGGTCCACGCGGTCGGCCCGTTGCGGGTCGACCGTGACCTCGCCGAGGGCGATCAGCATCGCGGCCAACTCGAGGTCGACGAGTTCCGGCTCGCGGGGCGCCGCGGCGATGATCGCCTTGGCCCGTGAAACGTCGTACGCAACTGGGCCGACGTCGAACACCTCGGCGGTGTCGCGTTCGGTACCGTCGGCTCCGATGAACCTCATCGGCCGGTCCAGGTCAGCTCGAACATCGCCGGTTGCTGTTGGCCTTCGTAGAGGATCGGCCGCACGTTGTAGACCGCGCGGCAGCCGCCGCGCCGGGAGTTGCCCCGGCCTGCGTCCCACGCCTTTCCGCATTGGAAGTGCCCGCTGAGGCGGCCGTCGAGCATCCGGTCGACCGTCCATTGGGAGACCAGGGTGGACTTTCCGCAGCACGGCGTGGCCAGCCGGTACACCGAATCCTCGTCGTCGCGCGGGTTGGCCCGCCGCGGCGCGGCGACCAGGAACGAGTCGCCCGCGCGGTGTACCTTCGGGCGTCTGGTCGGGTCTTGCAACTCCGCGCGGGTGTAGACCTTGCCGATTGGGCCACGCCCTGCCGCAGGCAGCGGCTCCGGTCTGACGGCCCGCCACCGGCCCGGCGCGTAGGTGCATGGTTCGGCCATGCCGCGGCGGGCCAGCGACTCGATGATGCGCCGCGTGGCCGAGGTGCTCGACAAGGTACAGCCGTTGCCCGGCCACGGGCCGCGGGTGCGTAGGGCTTCGAGCGTGCGGCGCTGGTTGCGTCCAAGCCGGCGCTCCTGCAGGGTGGTCGCGGTGGCGCGCAGGTCGGCTTCGTCGACCGAGGTCACCACGTTGGCGGACCCGGGCTGTTCGACCGTCGCCTTGCCCCTGTAGACGCCGACGATGCGGCACAGTCCGTCGCGGCCGGCGACGTAAACCCAGTCGCCGCGCTCGGCTGTCCATTCCGTGGCCGTCATCGGTCGCCGTCCTTGGCGAACAGGGCCGCGCCGGCGGACTGGCGGACGATGCCGAGCAGGCTGGCGCGCGGCCGCTCGGCGCCAGCGGGGCGGCCGGCGTCGACCGGATCGTCGCGCCGGTCGCGCGTGCCGGCAGGCACTGTTGGGCAGTCGTCGCCGGACGGAGCGTGTGTCAGGTCGTCGGCGCCGGGGCGGATCACCGCAGCACGGTCGCCGGTGGGGCTGGCAGCCGGATTGTTCATGTCCGGTTGTCCTTTCGGTCGGTGTGTGGCTGGTGTCGGCTCGGGTTGCCCTCCCGATATCAGACACCTACAAATATACAGTATGCTCCCTCTCGTGTCCACGTAGAGCGTTCGGCAGGCCGGCTGCCAGAGGGGTAATCCCGGACGTGTCGGCCCGGCATCTGGTAGCTCAAGCGCGTTCGGTGCCTGGCTCGCGGTGGGCACGATCGGCGCGTCACCACGCCGGCGCACCGGGCGAGCTGGTCGGCCCCCCGGTCACGGCTGCTGCTCGACGGGCTCGCCGGCCAGACCGGCGGGCATCGGTTCGTGGCCGGGCACGCTAGGGGTGCGCCCGATCTCATCAATGGGCACCTTCATGCATCGTGTGATGCCTCTGTCGTCCTCCCACCAGCTCTGGCCTTCGTGTTGGCGGATCGGCACGGAGCAGTGCCGACACCGGGCCAGCCAGATGCGCGGAGCCGGTTGCTCGGCGTTGGCCGGGTAGAGCAGGCCACATGCGGAGGCGGCGTGGTAGGCGACCGTTTCCAGGACCTCATCGAGCGGGATGTCGTGGTCGGCGCACATCTCCTCGATGACGTTGGCGGCGACGAGCACGACCGGGTTAGTGGAGGCGTTGCGCAACCGGTCAGGCAGCGCGTTGAGGTACGGCATGAACACTCCTGGGTTTCGATGCGTCGCGGGGGCACGCAGTACGCGGCATGGGCGGGCTGCTGGTCGCGGCGCCGGCTGTTGCGGCGTCAGGGGTTGAGGGCGCGGCAGGCCGGCTTACCGTTCACCGTGATCAGGCCCCGGACGGCCCTGCGGGGCTGCCTGCGGTCAGCGCGGCGCCCCGGGTGTTGGCCGTCGTCGCTTGGTCTGCCACGCGTGGCGGCAATCCAGGCACACCACGTCGGGGGTGGTCCGAAGGGCGCGTCGGCCGTTGAACGGCGCGTGGTCGGCTCGGCACCCCTGGAGCCGCCATCGCGGCGGGCGGCCTTGGCGGGCCCGCCACCCGTGGCCTGGATGGGCAGGCACCGCCGCCCATCCCATCGAGGCTGGTCTCTCGTCACCTCCCCGGCGCCGGGGCTGGATTGACCGGGTAGTACCGCCGTTCGCCGGCCCGCTTGGTCGGTGCGCTGGCGACTAGCCCGCGGCGGGCCAGCGACTCGCAGATCCGTACCGTCGCGCTGACGTTCGACCAGATCCAGCCGCAGCCGGGGTACCACTCACGGTGCTCCCGCAGGCTGTTGAGCATGGCGCGCTGGTTGCGGCCGAGCTGGCGTTCCGCGACAGTTGTCGCGGTCATCCGCAGCGCATCCGGCCGTGCAGTCTCCGGCCTGTTTAGGGCCGACCCGGCCCGAATCACCACCGCCACCGCCTCGTCGTAGACGGTCACCCGCCACAGGCCGTCAGCGTCGGTGCGGTGTACCCAGTCCCCGGCTATCGGCATTGCTGCCGAGCCGTCAGCGGTCACCACGGCTGCCCGCCTCCCGCGCCATCGACCCGTCCATCTCGTCGCTGAGTGCCTGTAACCGCGCCTCCGCTTCCGGGTGGCGCCAGTTCGGGTCGTCGCTCGGGTCTTCGACCAGCAGGTCGTCGATGGTCATGCCGGCGACCGACTCATTCCAGGCCGCGATCGCCACGCCGGCCCGGTATAGCGCGGTCTGCTCGTCGGCTGACATGAACGTCGAGCCGGCGCCGTTGAGATACCAGCCGGCCGGCCGGTCCGGCGCGATGGCCTCCCGGTACACCAGCGGAACGCTGTCGTCGGCCAGCCACGCGGTGGCGTGCACCTTGCGCCAATGCACCCGGCCCTGCGGAGTGTCGGCCTGCCTGCCGACCAGCACGGCCACCAGGTGGGCGGCGGGGAACCCGTGTGATGTGCCGTCGGCCTGGGAGTCGGGGAAGCCCTCCAGGCGGCGACCCACCTCCAAACCGAACACGCCCGCGCGGGCCTTGCGCCCGTGGACGAACGGGTGCACGTCGATGCACAGGTGTTGCTCATGCGGGTCGTCGGCGGCCACGTTCTTGAACCGCACGACGGCCGCCTTGTCGCCGGCCGTGACCAGCACGCTCGGCCACCGGTCGTCAGTGTCGCCGACGTCGATTCTCGGGTAGCTGGCACCCATCCGGATCGCCGTGGCGGACACGTATGCCGCCTTCGGTGTGCAGTAGGTGTCGATGAACTCGGCCAGGGTGTTGGCTGCCATCACCTCTCCGTTCCGCGGGCCGGCTCGCAGCCGAGCAGGTGCAGGTTGAGCGGGTCGTAGACGCCGCAATCGCCGCAGTAGTCCTGGCCGGTGCGCGCGGCGCGCAGCGCGTCGTACAGGTAGCGGCGGTGGTCGTCGTCGCGGTCCAGGTCCAGCACGGCGATCAGCGCGTCGCGGGCGGCCGGGGTGCGCAGGTCGATGCGGAGCCCGTCGCCGCGCAGCGCCGCGCCGACCGGCTCGGCCTCGGCCAGCCGGCTGGCTTCCCGGCTCATCAGCCGGTCCATGTCGTCGCTGAGGGCCTGCTCGCGGGCCGCCCGGGTAAGCACGTTTGGCCGGCGCGCCCGTACCGGCTCACCGTCGGGCAGTGCCCACCGGTGCTCGCCGCCGAAGCCGATGGTGACCACCCCGACTGGGCCGGGCCGGACCCACTGGACGGTGTAGGTGCGCTCCTGGCCGGCCATCGTCGCGGTCACCTGGTCGCCGCCGATCAGCTCACCGGCGGTGCGCGGGCTGCCGCTGGCGCTCCATCGCTCGACCGTGGTGTCGCCGCCGCTCGGCGCAGACACCAGTCTGGCGATGGCATACAGCACACCGGTGCGGCTCCAGATCATCGCCAGCGAGCGCATCCAGCCCGGCGGCACGTCGTCACGTGGCGATTCGACCCTGGCCGATGACTGGTAGGTGATGCCGTCGCCGATGTCGAGGCCGTCGCGGATCTCGACATCGTGCGGGTAGCTCTCGCCGGTGCCCTGTTCGCCGCGCAGGTCGGCGACCAGCGTGGCCATGGTCGGTCGGCCGGCCCGCGACAGTAGGTACCACGTGGTCATGCCGACTCTCCCTCCGGCTCGTGAACGTTGGGTCGGCGGGCGCGCGTGGCGTTTGCGTCGTCGCTGACCGAGCCGACGTCCTGCGGATGTCTGGCGTGTCCGGCCTTGGTCAGCGGCCCGCCGTGGACCGTGTGCGGGCCAGTGGCGTCGGGTCCGACCCGGGCGTCGTGGGCGTGGTGTTCCGCCCCGCCCGCCGTGGCGTCGTCGGTGGGCCTTCGATGCTCGTCAAGCACGGTTCCTCCTAGTTGGGGAACGGGTTTGTCTCAAGCGGCCAACGCCAAGCCGGCCTTGGTGCCTTCGGCACGCGCCGTGGCTGCGCCGCCGTCGTGGGTCGTGGCGATGGACTGCCGGGTCCGGCCGGCGCGCGGGTTGTCCGGTCGGCTATGGGCTGAAGCCCGGGTTGGCGGTGATGATGGCGCGGGCCTGGCGCAGGCTGGGCCCGTCGTGGGCCGCCGGCCGGGTCGGGGTCTTCGCCAGCCGCGTGAACAGGCGGTACGTGCCGGTTGGGCGGGTGTGCCAGGTGTAGCGGAAGTACCAGACCCGGCCCTGCTGCTCGCCGGGGTCGGCGCGGTGGCTGGCCTCGACGGTCGCGAAGGGGTGGCCGACGCCGGCCGGCCCGTCCGCGTCGTAGGTGGCCTGCCACACGATGCGGGTCAGCCAGTTGGCGTCGACGGCTATGTGCCACAGCTCGCGCAGTGGCGCGGGCAGCGCCGCGCCACCAGCGGCGGCCAGGTCTGCGGGGTCGAACGTAGCCCAGTCGGGGGCGGTGTCCAGGCCGAAGTCGATCAGTCGGCCGAAACACGCGTTATCGAGCGGGCTACGGCGGTGGGTACCCGGCCCGTACAGTCCCGAGGCGGCGACCGGGCGCCCGTCGACCGTGGCGCCCGGCTCGATCGACGGTGGGACCGTGCTCATCGTTCCGGCCGAGCCTGGACCGGCTCGGGCGCGACGGGGGCCGGTAGGGTGCCGGCATCCACCCGGTCGGCCCACCGCTGGTACCGGTCGCGTTGGCGCAGCAGGTCGGCCTCGGTCGGGTAGCCCGGCGGCAGGCGGTAAGCCCGGGCGAACCCGCACATGAACCTGGCCCGCCGCCGCATCATCTCGGCGGCTTCGCGGTAGAGCGCGGCCAGCCCGTGGGCCTCGCACACGGTCTGCCAGCGGTACGGGGCGCCGGGGCCGTGCGTGGCGCGGCTTTCTGCCCGCAGGGTCACCCGGTCCTCGCTGCGCCGGTCGAAGGTCAGCTGGTAACGGTGGTGGGCGCCGTCGTCGGACCCGCTTGCCCGGATCCGCTCGGCGGCGGGCCAGAGGGCGTCGGCGAGGTCGGCGTAGGCCGCCACGGTCAGCGGCTGCCCGGTGCTCGCCCGGCGGTGTACGAAGGTCGCCAGGTGGGGCACCTGGTATTCGGGGCTGGCCCAGGATCGGCAGGTCAGTCGGAAGGTGGCCGTGGTGTCGCGGGCGCGGATGGTCAGCACTGCGGTGTCGCGCATGGGGTGTGGCCTTTCGGTGTGGCCGGGGCGGCCGGCCGGGTTGCCCTCCCGGTTCGGCCGCAGGTGCGGGGCGGCAACCTCTGTTCGGGTGCCGCCCCGCTCGCGTCGGCTATGCCGCGTGGTTGTCGTTGCCGGCGTCGGCGTCGGCGTCGGTGGCCGGGTCTGGGTCGCCGTCAGGTGTGGCCGGTTCGCCGGGCTCGGCGCTGACCTCATGGCTGCCGGTCGCGTCGTCGCCGGTCGCGGCCCCGCCGGGCTCGACTTCGTTGCCGTCCGGCTCGGGGTCCTGGCCGGGTGCGGGCCGGTCGGCCGGCCCGTCGTCGGCTTGGGCGTCCGTGTCGAACGGGTACTCGTCGTCAGGCTCGATCCGCTCGCCTGGCGCGTCGGCCTGGCCGGGCGCGGTCTCGGTGGGTTCCTCGCCGTCCGGCTCTGCGTCGCTGGTGGTGCTCGTCGGGCCGGCCGGCTTGACGACGGTCAGGTGCGCCCGTCGGGCGGTGGCCTTCCTGGCGTGCCCGTCGATGATGCTCTGTTCGACCTCGCCCGGCTCGTAGCCGTTGGCGGCGAGGAAGCTCAGCCAGCGCGCGTCTTCCGCGGCGGGGTGCCGCCACGACTCGCGGGTGATGCGGTCCTCGTGCGCGGCGCCGATCGCGGCGAGGGCGACCACGATGCACCGCGCGTCGCTGGTGCGGGCCGGCAGGTAGCCGTCGGTGCGGCGCTTGTTGTTGGGGTCGAGCAGGGCGTCGAGGCCGCGCTTGGCGCCCAGCCATTGGGCCAGGACGTATGCCGAGCCGTCGGCCAGCGTCTCGGCGATGTAGCGCATTGCGCCCTTGGGTGGGGTCTGGCTGGCGAACATGCTTGCGGCCAGCCAGTTGCGTCGAGCCTCGTTGGCAGCATCCATCAGCTTGTTGTTCTGGATGACCCACCGCCGCTCGGCCTTCTCCTCCTCGCTCATCGCGCCGGTCTTGCGCGCGCCCACCTTGGTGTGGCCGTTGGCCCGCCAGTCCGTGCAGTACTCGTGCTCGGTTGGATCGCCGTGGCGGACGCCGACGTACACGGCCCGGCCGGGGCAGGAGGTGTGGGCGCGGGCGGTGAGGCGCTTGTCGTCGCGGGTGCGCAGGTTGTCGATCTGCTCGCACCTGGGGTCGTTGTACGAGGGCAGTGTGTCGAGCAGCCGAACCCCGGCTGCGGTCAGTTCGGCCCGCCGGGCGGTCACCGCCTCGTGTGCCTGCCGTTCCTTGCGCTGGTACTCGACCGCCCGGTTGAAGGCGAACGGGCCGGACTTGGCGGCCTCGACCAGCTTGTCCACTACGGCCTTGTCACCGGCGAACTCGCCGACGACGCCGAACTGCACCAGGTCCAGGCCCAGGTCGTGCATCTTCTTGGTGGTCTTCTTGTCCAGGTCGGCGGCCTGGACGCTGGCCTTGACCTGCTCGGGCTGGAAGCCGGTGCGCTGGGCAATGGCCTCCACGTCGAGCCCTTCCAGCACCAGTTGCTTGATGCCCCTGGCCTGCTGGGCGCCGGTGGGGTCCTTGCGGTGGATGCTGCGAAGCATGGTGATGAGCTGTGCCGCGCGCCCGGCCAGGTCGTCGCGGACGATCGCCTGGATCCACTCCTGCTTGGCCTCGACGGTGGACAGGTACCGCTGCTCTCCGTCGAGCAGCAGGTAGCCGCCGTCCGGGTCGGCGATCACGATGACGGGGGAGAGCAGTCCGGCCGGGCCGTCCGTTTCGAGGTTCTCCACGATGCCGGGCACCGGCGCAGCGTCGTCGCGGAAGTTGTCCGGGTTGACCTTGATCTCGGCGGTAGGGAGCATCACATGGCGGCCGGGCAGGTCCGGCGGGGCGGCCGGCTCGGCTGGGGCTGTGTCAGCCGACGGCGAGATGGCGGTCGGCGCCGTTCGGGCCGCCGCGGCGGCCGTCGCCTTCCTGCCCTTTCTGCTGCGGGTGGTTCGGGGCGCAGTGACAGTCGTCATGCTGCTGCCGTCCTTTCGGTTGATGTGTGGCGTGGGCCGCCGCGCGGGTTTGCCCGCCCGCGTGACGGCCGTCGGTCGGTTCCGGCCGGCGTCCTGGCCCGGCCGGGTGGTGCATCCGCCCGACAGGGGCGGCGCCGGGCGGCAGGCCCGGCGAGTCGAAGTGCCGGGCCGGTGTCCGTGCCGTGCGTTCGGCGGGGACACCCGGCCGGCATAAAGGTCCACTGTGGAGTTTCCAAGCAATGGCGCTGGCCCGTTGTCGGGGCGGCGTGTCGAGCTACGCGGGGGAGCCGGGGGCGGCGCTGCGCAGCCGGATTTGGTCGGGCGTGCCGACGGCTGCCGTTGCGGCCGGGGCCGGCTGGGGCTGCTCGGCCGGGACGACCGGCGGGGCGACGGGCGATGGCGGGGCTGCTAGCGGCGTTGTAGCTGCCGGCGGCTGGGGCTGGGGCTGGGGCTGGGGCTGGGCAAGGTTGGCCTGGGCCGCCCGCTGCGGTCGGGCGATGGCGTGCCGCAGGCTCGGGCCGATCGCCTGCGCCAATACATAGGTGAAGGTCTTGCGCTGCTCGCCGCTGCGGTACGACTCGGTCTGCACGGTTCCGGCGACGATGACGAGGGCACCCTTGGACAGCGACCGCGCGGTGTTCTCTGCGAGGGGTCCGAACGCCTTGACCCAATGGTAGGTCGGCTCGGCGGGCTCCCAGCCCGTCGCCGTCCGGATGCTGCGGTCGACCATGACGCCGAATGTCAGGTGGGCGGTGCCGTCCGGGCTGCGCCGCAGTTGCGGGTCGCGCGTCAGGTTGCCCTCGATCGTGGTCGTGCCGTACACGGTGGTCCTCTCGGCTGGCGTGTGGCTTGGCGTCCTTCGGGCTTGCCCTTCCCGGCCGGACACCTACAAATATACCGCTTCCGCTCTCACCTGTCTACCCGGAATCCTTATTTCCCAAGGATTCCCGGAATCCTTATTTCCCAAGGATTCCCTCAGGATCGACTCATATCTGGTCCGGCCTTCGCGGCCTGCGCGGCCAGGGCGGCGCGGAGCGCGGCCGACGGGATCAGGCAGGAGTGCCGGCAGGCCGGGTGCGGGCAGGTGTACCAGGTTCCGCACCACCGCTGCTCGTCGGTGCCGGGAACCCGCTCGACCAGGGCGCCGTGCCCGGCGGTCGGACACAGCGGGACCCGGGCGCGGTGGCGCTGCACGAGCCAGGCCAACGCGCGTTCAAGCTCGGGGACGCCGCCGCGACCGGCCGCGTCGATGATCTCCCACCCTTCGCCGATGATTTCGCCGGTGCCGAGCATGGTGGGGGTCACGCTGTAGCCGAGGGGTTGCGGCTCGTCGGCGCCTTCCGTGCGGGGTGGGACGGCGCTGAGGGACACGCGGTCGTCGTCGTTGCCGTAGTAGGCGGTGACGTGCCAGCCGGCGTACTCGCCGTGGCGAAGGGTGACGCTGTGGCTGCTGGTCATCGCCCCGTCCCTGCGCGTGGTGTGCCGGGTGCCGGCGCGGGCGGGTCGGCGTCGGCGGGGAACGGGTAGCCGGCCTCGGTGAGAATTTCCGCGACGCCGGTCAGTAGGGTCGGCCCGTCTGACCAGTCCTCGGCGCCGTTCATCAGGGCGTGGATGCGGGCGAGGTAGGTATGCGCCGCTGACCGGCGGGGCGGCCACGACGCGGTGATTCGCCGGATTGGGCGCAGCCGCGCTACCCCGTACTCGGCCTGCGCCCGCGCGGCTGCCGGGGTGCCGGTGTCGTCGAACACAGTGTCGCCGTTGACGGTGACGCGGACGGGGATCGTCTCGTCCGGGCGGGTGAGCCAGCCGGGAACCTCGCCGGTGTCCAGGTGCAGGGCCAGGCGCAGCGCCCCGGCGGCGTCGACGTACAGGAACGCCTGGGCACCGCCCGTGGTGATGCTGGGATAGCTGTCGACCTGTTCCGACGCGTCCGGCTGTGGCCCGGCGGTGGCCGGGTCGGCAGGATCGAAGCGGGCCGCGAGATTGGTGAGCCGGGCCAGGTGCCGGCGGCCGTCGTCGGCGATCCGGTACGGGGTGCGGTCGGCGGCGCGGGCCTGGCCGCCGCCGGTCAGGCTGCCCCGCAGTTGTAGCTTCTGTATGGCGGCCGGGTCGGGCCGGTAGCCCAACGCCGCGCGTATTTGCGGGTCGGTGGCGTGGCCGCCTGCGTCCGCGACGGCGGCGAGGATGTCGGCGGCCTGCGGGCTGGTGGTCATCCTGGGCGTCCTTTCCGGACAGGAAGAGAGGGTCGGCGCCGGCCGGCGCGGCCGGCCGGCGCACACGGTCAGTGCAGGCCGCCGAGGGCGTGCTCGGCGGTGCCGCTGTAGATCCAGCGGCACAGGCGGGTCGCCTGCTCGGCGCGATCGGTGGCCTCGGTCCAGCTCCCGCCGTGGCGGACGTCGGCTGCGGCGAATGCCACGGCCCGCCACGCGGTGAGGACGCCTGCGGCCAGTGAGGCACCCAGCGTGGGCGCGCAGCCGCAGGTTCGCCTGCCCAGCGCGTCGATCAGGTCGAGGGTCTTGGTCTCGGCCAGGTGTTCCACGTGTCCCCAGTCGATGACCGGCTCGGTGAAGTCGCGGGTGGCACTGACGTGCAGTCCGAGATGCCACAGCGCGGCGCCGACCTCGGCGCGGACCTGGTCGATGAGCGCCAGCTCGCGATCGTGGCCCGGGTCGGGAGCGGGGGCGGGCCGCGCGACGCGGCCGAGCAGCAGGGCGGCGATCCGTAGCGGTGCCGGCTGCGCAGAGGGGGACTGGTCGACGAACACAGTGGTCCTTTCGGTTGGTGTGTGGCTGGGGTGTCGCCTCGGGTTGCCCACCCAAGGCTGTCACCTACAAATATACCGTATGGGTCTGGTGGTGTCTACCCCGATGTGCTTGTGCGCCCACGTTCTACCCGGCCTCCGACGGATGACTGTGTTGACGTTTGCCGAGGGACTCGCGCTCGATGCGGGCTGCGGCGTCGCCGGCTGACGCCAGCGCGGAGACGAAGACGTACGCCTCGCGCAGCGACCTCAGTTCGAGATGGCCCATGCGGTTCAGTTCAGCGACGTAGCGCATGCCGTTTTACTGGACAGCTTGCGCCATGAACGGATCCGGCGGGCCTCGCGGTGGAGGTCGAGCGCACGTTCTACGGAGCCTGCGGTGTAGGAAAGCCTCGCCATGCTGGGCTTACCTCCTGCCTTCGGGCGGTGCGGCGGCGGCATGGCTGGTCTGCTGGCAGGGGTCGCACACGTACTGCCGGTGGCGGAGGTGGGCCTCGCGGGCGGGAACGTCCCGGCCGCAGTCGGCGCACCTGACGGTCGGATGCTGGCGGGCGGCCTGGACGAACCGGGTGGCCTCGGCGGGCATCCGGTAGCCGGCGCCGCCGTCGTTGGCCTCCAACCAGTTACCCGTTCGCAGGCAGCGCCCGGCGACGCGCACGGTCGTCTCGCTCAGGCCGGTGAGCACCACCAGGTCAGCGACTGTTGTGCCGTGGTAGCCCGCCGGGCTGTGCTCGGCATGGTCGGCGTGGTGGGCGGCGGCGACATAGACCAGCCGCGCCGTGGGCTTGAGGTACCCGGCGCGGTCGCTGGTGGCCAAGGCGTACCAGGCATACGCGGCGTAGCTGGCCAGGGCCCGGGTGGGCCCGGCGAGCGCGTCCGGCGTGTGCCGGTCAGACAGGGTGATCATGTTCTTCTCCTGCGTGGACACCGTCACCTGGGGCCGAGCAGCAGGCCCCGGGGCGCGGCACGGATGGCGGCGGGGCGTCCGGCGCGTCCGCCGCTGGCCAGAAGCGGCGCAACTCGGGGTTGTCCGGCCAGGTCGGCCGGCTGTCGCACAACCGGTACCGGCCGTCGAGCCGGCCGTCGGCGCGTACCGCGAACCACGTGTGGGCTAGCCAGTCGGCGTCGCTGTCGAACTGCACCGGGTGTGTCGTGCCCTCTCGGCGTGGATTGCGCACCCAGGCGGGCACGTGGTCGCGGGTGTACCGGAACAGGTAGAACGCCAAGACGTTCCGCCGGTCCTCCGGCGTCAGTTCGTCGCCGCGCGCCATCCGGCGAAGCTGGCCAGTCTTCGGCTGCCGCCGAATCTCCATCGTTGCTGACCTCCGTCTCTGGGCTTGGTTGACTGGCGGTCGAGCCGGGTGCCTGATGACGAAAGGGGCTTGACGCATCGGCACCCTCGGGCGGCCCCGCCCGCGCGCAGGACGCTCGGGCGGGGCCCCGGTCGAGTCAGCGTGAACTGCCGAAGGCGCGCGCCGCGCCGCCGCTGCGGATCCAGCGGCACAGGTGGATGGTCTGCGTGGCTTGATCGACGACAGGCTGCCAGTCACCGTCGTTGTTGCGGCAGTCCACGACGGAGAAGGTGACCATCCGCCAAGCGGCGACGGCAGCGACGGCGAGGGAAAGGGCCAGCGCCGCGTCGCGGCAAGGGGTTGACCGGGTGATGAGGTCGACGACGTTGACCGATGTCTGGTGAACCAGCCGGTCGGCGTGGTGCCAGTCGGTGAGCGGCTTGCTGAACTCGGCCACCACGTCGGGCTGTGGGCCGAGGTTTGTGAGCACGGCGGCAACCTCCTGGCGCACCTGCTCGATGACGACCAGTGCGGGTCCGCTGGACTGGTGCTGGTCGGCCCCGCCAATCAGGTCGTAGGCGGCCGCGATGAACTTCTGGGTCAGCGCGGGCGGACCATGATGCTCGAACACGTGGGTTCCCTTCGGTTGAGTGTGTGGCTTGCGTCCGCGCGGGTTGCCCACCCGTAGCGGACACCTACAAATATACCGGCTAAGCTCTCCTTTGTCCACCCTGATTTCGTTGTCGTGTAAGCACTTTCGGCGGTGGCGGCACGGGATCACCTGTCCGGCACCAGGAGCGTGCATCGTGGTCGACGCGGATGCTGTCCGCCAACGCGGGTCGGCGACGGCGGCAAGGTCAGCCGCGCGCGCGGAGGATCTCGCCGCCAGGCTCGATGAGTCGCCGTGCTTGACCCCCGCACACGGACGCGGCGCTCCACGGAGGAAGGCCGCAGGGCCGGCCCATGTCGCTGGTACGCCGGCGTCATCGTCGTGCAGGATCGCGTCTCGGGTCGTCGTCATGGCCCGGTTCGGCTGTCCACCACCGACGCGGCGGGACTCGGGTGGGGGAGGGCAGGCCGCGACGCAACCGGCAGGGGGCCAGGCTGGCCGCCGATGTGCCGCTGAACGCGCCGTCGCCCGAGGGCCCGCGTGGGCGACCGGGGGTGATCGGTGGCAAGCCGACCCGCACCGCAGGCGCGTCTCACGCGCCGAGGAGCGGAAGCGGCGCGGCAGCACTTCATCCCGGACCCCGTCTGGGCCGGGCCCGGGGGCCGGGGCTGGCCCACGTCGGTGCCCGGCGGGCCTGCCGGCGGGCCGGGGCGGTCGCGTTCGCGGGCCGGGCGACGGCGAGCCTGCCGCATCTGGCGCCTGGCCCGCTGACGGCGGGCGCGGCCGGCGCCGAACTTCGTCCCGGTTTCAGGGGTCTGGCGCGGCGGCGCGCGGCGAGTTCGTAGCGGCGGTGCCGCGCCCGCGGCGGCGCGTAATCTACGTAGATTAACCGCGAGGTAGGTCAGGGCCGTAGCGCGTGGTCGAGCCCCTCCCGGATCAGGTCGCCGGTGGTGACGATCTTGGCTCGCAACTCTCGGCGGGCCTGCATCGCGCGGGCGCTGGGCGGGTTGCGCGCGGCCGCGCGCGTCATCGGTCCCGCGGCCGGATTGCCTTTCGCGGCCTCGCCGGCGGCTGCGCCGGGGCCAGGACCGTATCGGTCCGCCCAGTCGAGCAGCTGGTCGACGTAGGGTTTGGATACCCAGTAGGCCGCGCGACGCACTGTCTCGCCGAGGTCTTGGGGCAGGTCGACGCGAAGCCGCGGACGCTTGTCCTGCCGGGCCCGGGCGACGTGGTCGGCGTCGTGGGGGGAGACCCCGACGGGGCGTCCCGGTAGGGCGTCGGCGCTGGTGGGTGGCTCGTCCCACTCGCGGTCGTAGCCACGCCGCCGCAGGACCGCGCGTACGGACGCGGCGAGCAGCAGGTCTGCGGTCGACAGGAACTCGCCCGCGGCGCGGCGACGGTCGCGCTCGGCGCGCAGTGCCGCGCGGGCGGCCCGCCTGTCCGCGCCGCGGCTACCGGCGGCGGCCAGGGCGTCATCGAGGGCGGTGGTCCACCATCGCTGTTCGCGCTCGCGCTCGGATCTCACCCGCTCCGCGAGCGCCTTCTTCTTTGCCGTCAGGTCGTCGACGACCACCACGAACAGCAACGCGGACCCCTTCTTCCCAAGGCGTTCAGCGCAGACGTACCACGGCCGGGATGGTTAAGCCCGGCTGGGGGATGGCCGGCTCGGCTTGTTGAGATGGGGCGGTCAGGAGCATTTGACGTTGGATAGTCCTTTGTCCGCCTTGACGACCTTGTTGTCGCAACTGACCCTGTTGTCGTTGGCCGGCGCGAAGTTGAAGCCGTATCCGGGGCCGTTGACCTCGGCCGTGTTGCCCTTGAACACGTTGCCCTTGCCCCAGCCGTCGAGAATCTCGTGCACCTGAAAGCCGTCGGTCAGCGCGTTGCGGCCGGTGTTGCCCTGGATCAGCCAGTTGTTGCCCTTGACGTCGACCCATGAGTCGGAGTGCGATCCGCTCAGGCTGCCGCCGTCGAAGGTGTTCCCGATGACCCAGCCGCCGGTGGTGCCCTCTTTGATGTCGATCGACTCGGCGGTGGTGGCGGAGATGTTGTTGTTCCGCACCATGTTGCGGTCGCTGTTGTCGGGCTGGCAGCCGCTGTTGGTGCACCAGTTGGACTGCGCCGTACCGATGTAGATGCCCTCGCCGAACTTGTCGCGGCGCTTGCCGGTCTCGCGGATCGTGTTGCCCTGCACGACGTTGTCGGAGCTGAAGTTACGCAGGTGGATGGCCTCGTCGCCGATCTGCTCGACCGTCAGGCCCTGGATGACGGCGTGGTTCACCTTGTCCGCCATCAGGCCCTTCTGGCCGTTACGGATCGTGAAGCCGATCACCCGCCAGTAGTTCGCACCCTCGAGGTGCAGGGCATAACCGCCGGTCACGCTCCCGCCGTCGATCACCGCGCCGGCCCCGCCGCACAGGAAGATCGGCTTCTCCTTGGTGCCAGCGGTCCGGGCGACGAACCTGCCCTCGTACACGCCGTCCTGGAGCCGGATGCTGGCGCCCGGGCCAGCTGTGCCCAACGCGTCCTTGAGCCCGCCAGCGTCGCGTACGGTGATCGTGGCGGAGGGACACGTGGCATCGCCGCCGGCTGGGGGCGCCGCCGCAGGCTCGGTAGGCCCTGGTGATGTGCTCGGGATCGTAGGTCTACTCGTCGAACCGGTGCCGGGTCGCTGCTCGGCAGCCCCGCCGCGGGTGGAGACCACGATGATCAACGTGAGCAGGACGAGTACGAATGCCGCGCTTGGCAACCAGATGGCGGGACTGCCAGGCAGGGGCCAACGCGCACGCGTCAGGCCGTGCCGCCCGTCCGGCGGCGGGCGCTCATGAGTGATGCCGGGGCCGGGGCCGGGGCCGGCGCCCGGGTGGTGGCCTTCGGCGGGGCTGGGGCTCTGAGCAGCGGTCGCACCCGGAACGGGGCCTGCGTCCGAAGGACCGTGGCCAGCCCCGTAGCCGCCCGGCCCGCCCGAGTGGTCTGCTGCGTAGTCACCACGCTCGCTCATGCGGTTGCCTCGCGTTCGCTCATTCCGACGACCTTCACGAACAGCATCACGGGGGGACCTTCCTTCCAACGGGGCTCAGCGCAGAGGTACGGCGGCCAGGATGTTCTCGACCAGCTGGCGGGCGACCGACTCGGCCGCCGCCTCGCCGGCACGGTTGAGCCACAGTTCCACTGAGACGGTGACATTGGCGCGGCGGCCGGTGACCTGGACCTGGTCGCCCGACGTGGCCGCGAATGCCTCGTCGTCGATGCCGCGCAGCGGGCGATAGCCCACGGCCTGCTCGTGGGCGGAGCCGTAGTCCCGGGCGGCCATGGCGACCGGGCTGAACGGGGTGAAAGCCGTGTGCAGCTTCACCGCCGCGGTCAGCCGTCGGTACGGTGCATCGTCGTGACCCGTGCTGGACGCCCACCAGCAGTAGGACCATTCACCCAACTTGTGGCGGTCGACCTCATCGCGGTCAAGGGTTCGGCTTTGCAGCGGCCAATGCTGGTCCAGTCCTGCGCTGTTCAACGCGGCGCACGCCGGCCTGGCTTGCGTTGCGGTCGAGGTCCAGGGCCAGATCACCCCGCGGTCCGCCAGCCGCAGGAAGGCGACCGTAACCAGCGCGGCGGCCGCCAGCGCAACGACCACCGCCCGCCCACGGGGGGCGCGGCTTGGTGGGGCGATCGCGACACCGTACCGGCCGGCCCACGCGCCGAACGCGGCCACGTCGCGGTCGAAGGAGGGGTCTGGCCGCCAGGGGTTGCCCAGCGGCGCGTTCAGCACCGCACACCGGCCGCTGCCCAGGGTGATCTCGACCTGACGGCCACGCCATCCTGTGACTGTCCGCCAGTGCCGGAGGTCAGACCACGGGATCACGTTGCCGCGACCGACGGTGCCAACTCCATGAGGCGACAGGACGACCGATGCCCGTCGTGACGCGGCGAGGCGGGCTGCCAGCAAGACAAGCACGAACGGCAGTAGACAGGCAAGGGTGCCTGCGATGAGTGCGGTGTGGAACCGGTAGTCCAGCGGGTCCGACCCGACGAGGACGACACCGCATACCGCTAGGAGCACCGCCGTCGCCGTCTCCGTGACCAGTCGCCGTACCGCCCAGCGCCGGCGGCGCGCCAAAACGGTTTGCTGAGAGTCCACTCGCGCCTCCCCTAGCCGAGTTCGTGCCGTTGAGGCCGCCATCGGCCACCGCCGTTCTTGGCCGCTGCGGCCTGGTGGAGTTCGCGCAGGGTCGGGCCGCTGTTGTCGCCGCGGGCCCGGCGGCGGGCCGCGTCGTCGAGCCAGTAGTTCGGCTCCACCTCGTCGCTGGGGTACAGCCGGTGGAACGTGGGTGTCTGCGGCGGCACCGGGTGGGAGTTGATCCAGCTCCAGTCGGCGTACGCTTCGCGGCCCGCCTGTTCCTCGGCTGCCACGAACCGCATGAAGTTGGTGGCTTCGCGGTGGTGGTCGGCGATACGCACACCGGCGGTGTCGAAGCTGTGTAGCACGGCCCGGTTGATTTCGATCACCGCGCGGTCCCGCCACAGGGTGCGGTCGGTGCCGGTGTTCAGGCCCATTCCGGCGGCGACCAGGGGGACCTGGTCGTAGCGGTCGTTGTCTGACAGATTCCGTGATGCGATCTCATCGCCCAGGTACCAGCCGTTGAACGGTGCGCAGCTGTAGTCCACGCCGCCGATTCGCAGCCGCATGTGGGAGATCACCGGTAGGGCGTGCCAGCGAAGCCCCAGGTCGGCGAACCACGCATATTCCGGGTGGCTGAGCGGGATCTCCAGCACCTGCGAACGGGGCACGGCGAACAGGCGCACCCCGTCGTGCACGGTCTCGACGACCCAGGGCAGGACGTCGAACCGGTCGCGGTTTTCCGGCGGGCGCCACCCCAGGCGTTGTGCCAACGTGGTGAAGCCGGCGTAACGCGGGTCGCCCACCACCACGCCGCCGGGTTGGGTCCACCCGGCGTAGCGGATCAGCTGCTCGTTCCAGATCCGTACCCGCGGGCCGGCCGGGTCATCGGGGGCGAAGACGGTGATGGTCGAGCGGATCCGGCCGGCGTTGGTGGCGAAGCGCAGATGCGCGAGCAGGTGCTGGTACACCTGCTGGGCCCGGCTGACGTGGCGGGCGTCGCGGACCACCAGGCTGCGCCACCGCACTCGTCCGACACACCGCACCGAGTGGCGCCACGCTGCCCGGGCGCCGAAGACGAGCTCGGCACGGGTGTGCCGGTAGGTGCCAGTCGCGGCGATCTCAGCCCGCACGGCGTCCGCGCGCGCCTGTAGCGGCCCAGCGTCCGGGGCGTCGGCGTGGAACATGGTAAGGAATCGCAGGGCCTCGGTCTCGATGTCATCGGCCACGGGTGCCTCCGGTGGCGGGCGGGGCGAACCAATGACGCAGCGCGTGCGGCGTCACGGCCGTCACGCTGTGGACTGTCCCGTTGGTCTCGCCGAGACCGTCCTGCCGACTGTCGGCGCGGCTCGGATAGCACCAGCGCCAGGGTTCTGGCCGCAGGCCAGGCTGGGGGAGCCGACATCGGTAGCCGACCGGCGGCAGATCACGGCGTCGTGTCTGAGGCGGGCCCGAGGCTGGCCGGGCTGTGACGGTTGCGGCCGGGTGGTGCATGTCAGGCCGCCGGGATGTACAGCCGTGGCTGGCGCCGGCCGGCGCCCAGCCCGGAGCGGATGGTTCGCGCCGTCTCGGCCGGGCTCAGCCCGGCGATCAGCGCCGCGCTGGTCAGCTCCCGGATCACTTCGGCCTCCGGCAACAGGTGCACGGCGACGAGCTGGCCGAGGCGGAACGCCGACCGGTTGAGCGTGTCGTTGCGTTCGCCCTCCACAGCCGAGGACACCCGGTCCACCTCACCGGCGAGCGCCGCCGAGGCGTATCGGCTCAGGTGCCGCACCGCGGCACCCGATGTCGCGTGCGTGGGCTGGTCGGGCTCCCCCGCCACGACCCGGCGTAGGACCGCCGGACACACCGGCAGGGGCAGGCTGAACCCACGCCCGCGCAGCCAGCGGTACCGCTGCCCGCTGGCGTGCAACGACGGTGGGGCAACCACGTACCCTCCTACACCGCGCCAGTCCACCGCGGGCAGCAGCCGGACCCTGTTGGTCAGGCCGGTAGCGGCCAGGTAGACGTGCCACCCGCCGGACCCGGTCCGCACGGCTGGCCCGGCCATCGTCCGCTCGCCGAGCAGGTCAAGCACCTGTTGCAGCCCGTCGGCACCGTCGATGTCACACACGTCGTGCATGACCCCGGTGCGCAGGCCAACGTTGGCTTCAGGCCACCGTTGCCACCATGCGCGCAGCCGCGCCGGGTCGGTGCTGGCGTGCCGCAATCCGTCGGTGATGAGGTCCCGGTGCCAGCGGGGGTGCTTGCCTGGCCGGTCACAGTCGGGGCGGCTACACGAACACCCCCCACCGACCGTCGGCGTGTGCAGCGGAAGCACCGGAATCCCCGCAGCGGCGTAGGACAAAGCGGCGGTGAGCAGTCCGGACATCAGCCAGACCTCCCTCAGCTACGTGCGGCTCGATTGGACGCGCCCGGCGGGCGGTGGCGGCGGTGCCTCCGCCGCCGTAATCAGCGCCGTGCGGCGGCCGGGAGGCTCGCGGTCAAGGGACGAGGGCCAAAGGATCTGTGGCGTAGCCAAGATGCTTTGGAACCCCTTGACGGCGAGAAGGCCGGCGCCAAGCTGAGGGTGCGTCCCGCTGGTTGCTGCCCGCCGCTTGCGGCGGTCCGCTCGGTTCCTCCTGTCACAGGGCGCGAGGTTGTGGACGAGGTTGTGGCCGGAGCCGCCCGCCCGGGTTCGCCGTCGGTCGAGATTTGGGCGGAGGGGGCGCGTCATGTCAGGACGGTTGTGTGGGCAGCTTCTCGAACGCGGCCTTACAGATCGCCGCGAGCCGATCGACCACGTCGGTGGGCAGCTTGGCAGCGCTGTCGTAGGGCTTCATCGAGGCGGCGATGTAAGCGTTGCCGGCGTACGCCTCGACGTGCGGCCCGAGATCGTTGGTGTAGGTGTAGGCGGCGGTGCCGACGCCGGGCACGTCCGCGGTCTTGTGGCCCTGCCGCTCCTGCTCCCGCCGCAGGCCCTCGAACTGGTACGCCATGGGCACCCCGGAGGAGCTGACGTCGGCCGTGACGTGGAAGGTGACCTTCGGGGCCGAGCCACCGGCCAGTGTTCCGGTGCACGACAGGATCGCGGTGGAGCCGGCAGCGTGCTTTTTGGGCGTAGGGCTGCGCACCTGGTTCCACAGCTGGGTGACCGCGTCGAGTCTGTCGAGCGCGAGCGTTAGGCAGAAGTCGTCGACCAGCTTGTACACCACCGGCGGCGCGGCCTGCGGTACCGGGCTGCCGCTCGCGGCCGGTGAGCCGGCGGCTGGCGGCTGGCTGGCGGGTGTGCCCGTCGTCGTCGGGCTCGTGCCCCGGTCGCACGCGGCCAGCAGCAGGGGCCCGCACACGAAGACAGCCAGGAAGCGAAGGGGTGCTCTCATGGTTCTCCCTAGAGGTGTCACTGCCGGGGCCGGCGCGGGGTCGCGCCGGCCCCGGCAGTGATCGGGCCGGCATCAGCCGGTGACGGGCAGGTTGCCGTCCCGCGGGGTCGGCGGCGGAGCCGGCGGGGCTGGTTTCTTGGTAGGGCCGGGTTTAGTGGGGCTGGGCGTCGGTTTGCCCGGGTCGCTCGGCGACGGGCTTGGCCCTGGGCCGGGTCCGGGGGCGCAGGTGGCGAAGCCAACATTGATCGTCGAGGCCGGCGTGCCAGCTCCGGCGGTGATAGTGACCCGCATGCCGATGATCGTTGTTGAGCCGTCGGAGTTGGTGGTCTTTACGCCGTGCGCGACGGTGCCCTTCTTGCCGATGGGCCCGGCAGGGGTGCCGCTCACGGCGGCTGAGACCTTGCCCTTGTTACAGGTGACCGACACGCTGGACGCGGTGACCAGGCCGTCGAACGCGTCGAATCCGGAGACCTGGGCCGAGGCCCGGCCACCGCCGGCGCGCACCGAAGCGGACCGTATGGAGATTGCGCCGTCGGAGCTGCTTGCCGAGCCGGATGCGCTTCGCTCCTGCCCGTCGGTGCTCGCAACGACGGGTGTTGCGGAAACGGGCGCCGCGCCAGTGGCCGCGATCCCGTAGGCCCGGTCGTTGAAGCCGGGCGCGGCGGCCGCCGTGCCGGTGACCGCGACCGTTGCGAGTCCGGCGACTGCCAGAACCAGCGCGGCGGCGCCGGCCGGGGCGAGTTTTCGCACTTTCACAGTTGTTCCTCCCCTTGTCACGTTGCGGTTGCTGTGGGCCTACGTGTTGGTGATCAGGACGAGGGTGCCGAGCGGGACGCTCAGCAGGGCCCCAAGCGCATCGGCCGGCACCCGGATGCAGCCGTGGCTGAGCCGTTTGCCGAATACGTCGTTGGTGGGCCAGCTGTGGATGGCCACGGTTCCCGGACCCCCGCCGAAGGTGTCCAATGTGGAGCTATGGGAGCCCAGCGGCAGGATCACGGGGGAGTAGTTCTGCTTGCTGTCTTTGATCGACGCCAGTAGGAAGGTGCGCCCGGCTGGCGTCGGTGTGTCGTCCTTGCCGATGCCGACCGTCCACCTGCCAACTGCCTTGCCGTCGCGCAGCAGCCGCAGTGAGGTGTCGGCGAGGTTCACACGTATCTGGTAGACGGTGTGGGCGTGCCGCAGGCGGGAAGCGTCCAGCCAGCCGGTGCCGCCGTTGGGCTTGCTGGGCAGCAGCACTTTCAGCCAGCCCGGCTGCTCGCCGACGACGGGCAGCCACGTGTCGCTGCCGACCTGCCGGACAGGCAGCCGGGCGAATGGCTGCCCGCCCGGCGCGGTGAAGACCGGCAGCGGCTCGGTGTTGTGCACTACCAACCCGTCGGTGTCGGCCGCCGCGTCGGTATCGCGGGGGGCCGCAGACAGCGTCGTGTAGGTGCTGGCCTCTGGCAGCGACGCGAGGCGCTCGGCAGGCACCGCCGGGACCGGCACGTGCGGCTCGTCGGGTTCCGGCGGGGGAGTGGTGGTTTGGTCGGCATCGCCTGCTGCGCGTGGTGGGACGGGAGTCGGGGCCGAGGCGGTGTCGACGACAACGACCGCCGCAAGGGCGGCGAGAAGGGCCACCGCGCTGAGCCGCAGCCACCACGGGATGCGGCTCAGCACGGTCAACACCGGACGGGGCATGATCAGGACACGATCTCCGTGAGGAAAGCCGGGCCGGGCACTCCCAGGCCCGTGACCGGGTCGTATCCGGGCACGGTCTTGAGCGTCTGTACGCCGGCGTCGATGTCGATCAGGTAGTCCCCGCGGGGCAACTCGGCTGAGATGACGGGGGTCCAGATGCCGGCGCCGACGTGCTTGACGTCGGTGACGACCGATCGGCCTGCGGCGGCCTTGCTGTACAGGACGGGCGTGAGCAGTCCGACGGTGGTGTCGCCGCCGACGCGGGCCTGCGCTACGGCCACCAGCCCGGCGAGGATCGGCGTGGCCAGCGACGTCCCACCCAGCGGTGTCGTCTGAAACTGCCCGTTGACGGTGAATCCGACGAGGAAGCCGGTGTACGGGTCGCCGAGCGCTGCGATATCCGGGCTGAGCCGCTTCTGGCCGGGAAGGTTCGCCTGCCAGCTCGGCTTGGTGAACCGTTGCGAGGTGCCGCCGCCCGCGCCGAACAGGAACGGCGGTTCGAGCCGCTGCCAGTCCCCGCCGGCCAGGCGGTTGCCCGCCGATTCCCATCCGGTTTGGAACACCAGCTGGTTGTCGGCGCCGATCCCGGCGGAGGTGCCGCCCACGGCGGTCGTCCACGGGCTGGATGCCGGGAACGAGACGCTCGGGCCGCTCTGGCCCGGCAGTCCGCTGTTGTCGCCGAAGTCGCCGCTGGCGAAGTAGGTGCCCACGCCGAGCACCGTGGCCCTGGCCAGCATCCGGTTGGTGGCGGTCAGGTACTCGGTGTCGGCGGGCTCCGGGCCGAGGATGAGCCATGAGTTTGAGATGATCGTCGTGTCGATCGAGGCGTCGGCGAGGACACGCGCGACGGTCTCCTCCAGCTGGGTGCAGTCCGGGGCGGCGGCGTAGACGATGGTGGCTTCCGGGGCGATCGTGTGCGCGGCCTGGATGTCGAGGGCCTGCTCGGCGTTGAACCCCGCCACGTCACAGCCGTTGCTGCCGCCGGACGGCTGGTAGATCTTCGTGATGTATCGGGATGCGGGCAGCGGGGGGACGCCGTTGCGGGCGAAGGTGGCATTGGCGTCGGCCAGCGCCGTGGGGGAGTTGAACGCGCCGACGATCACCACGGTCTGCCCGGCGCCGCGGTCGCCGGCGCCCAGCCCGTACAGCGCCCGCAGTTGGGGACCGTTGTAGCCGCAGACCGGGTTGCTCTGCTTCCCTGCCGGGTACTTCTGCGGCACGGAGCCCTTGTTCCACTCCGCCCAGAAGGTGCTGCAGAACTCGCCGTCGCGGGCGGCCGCGCCGATGCGCGACCGCCGGGGCAACTGCGTCGCCTGTCGCATGACCTGCGGTTTGGCGACGTGCTGGGTCAGCCCGGTCACCGCCTGGAGGTCGGCTGCGATCGCGGCCGGCTTGCGGGGGTTGGTGGTGGCGACACGGACGGGCACTCCTGCCTTCGATGTCCTGGTGAGCCCGACGTCAAAGGCGGCCCGGGCCACCCGGGCGGTGCCTGTGACAGTTAGCCGGGTTCCGGTTGCGTCCATGCCCTGGACGGTGAATCCGGCGCGCCGTGCCCAGCTCGACACCCGGGCGACGCGTGAGGGGGGCGCGCCGAACCGTTCCTGCAGTTGGGTACGGCTGAGGTGCTGGCGGTAGGCCGCGTTGCCCGGCGTCGACACCGCGGCGGCGTAGCCGTCGAGTGCGTGTTCCTCGGCGCCGGTCAGGGTGAGGGTGACGGTGACCGGCTCGCTGTCTGGTACACCTGAGCCGCCGCCGGGTCTGACGGGTGTCGCGCCGGCGTTTCCGGCAGCGACGACCATGCCGCCGAAGGCGAGCGCGGTGCTGGCCAGGAGGGCCATTCGACGTACCTGCGGACGTACTTGCATGCGCGCGTTTCCTCCCCCTCCGGCGCTTACCGCGCCGGCGCGTGAACGGACTGTGGTAGGGCGCGGCCGGGATGCAGGGGAGCGCGGCGCCGCAGCTGCTGCGGCGCCGCGCTCCGATTTGGTGAGGCGGTGGACGGCCGGCCGCAGAGCGGTCGGATCGCCCGCCGTGGCGCATCCGGCGCCCAGGAAGGCTTGATGCGTCGGGCTCGCGGTCCGCAGTCGACGGAAACACCAACGAGCATCGTTTTCTTGATCACGTCGCGTTCCCCCGTGACATGCGTGTGCATGGCCCGCACCCGCCCTGGTGTTGACTGATCTCGCTTGACCGGACGGGGAAAAGTTGGATTAGTGGACAGCGATGCTGAGCATAGGCGCTCCACCCCGGGCTTTGTCAACAAATGACGCCTACAACATGGTGTCGTTGGAATATCAGTCAACATTTCCGAACGATCGTCGGGACCGGGAGGCATGAAATGTGGTGACGGTTCGACCGGGGTCCGCGTACGGGTGGTCCCAGCAGCCCCGGCCGCCCGCCCCAGGTCCTAAGATCGTCGGTTGGAGGCCTACGGCAGCGCGGGGCTCGCCGGCGTTTCTGCTGGTCAGCGCCGAGCGGAGGAGTCAGCCGGCGGCAGCGACACCCCCTGCGGCAGGATTCCGATGAACCGTTACCGGTGCCTGCGCTGATACGCTGGCGGCATGAGCAGCAGCACGCCTGAGCCCGCCACCGTCGCCGAGGCGACCATGGATGACGCCTTGCGTGCGGCCGGCATGACGGTGACCGAGGAGGGCAAGAGTCGCTGGCGGCAGCGGCTGAACCGGCCGATGCCGGAGGAGGTACTCGCCGCCGGTAGGCAGATGCGGGCCAAGGCACGCGGCACAGCCGCGTGAGCCGCGTCGCCGTCGTGCTCGATGCGTCGGCGCTGAGGGCATACGCCGACGGCGTGATCGCCGTCGGCGAACTCATGTCCGAGGTCGCCGACGAAGGGCGGTACGTGGGTATCCCATCGGCCTGCCTCGTCGCCGCCCGAGCGTCGGTCGACGAGGACGACACGTTCGCCGCCGGCCAGATCGCGTTTCTGCTGACGGTCGACGCGGTGGCCGTGCTACCGCTCGACGCGTCCGACGTCCTGGAGGTCGCCGAGTACACCCGGGCGGCCGGTGGCGACATCAGCATGGGTCACGCGGTCTGCGCTGCACTCGCGCACGAGGCGTTTTACGTGACCGCCCGCCCGAAGCAGGCCATGGGTGTGCTGCCGGCCGGCTGGGACGTCCTCAACATCAGCGAATAGCGGATCCCGGTCAGGAAGCTCGCGGCTGTCTCGGCTACAGCGGCCCAGTCGCATCATGGCGCAGCCGCGTGGTGAACGCACGCAGGCACGCACCAGCGAGGGCCTGCGGCGGCCAGTCTTCAACGCGGATCGGGGAGGTCTGCAGCTGGCCCACGGTGAAGACGTCGGCAAGTAGGCGAGCGGCGAAGCGGCGGAACCGGTCGACCTCGACCAGGTCGACATCGGCGGCGGGTAGCTTGGCCAGAAGTTGCCCGACCAGCAGCTGCGCCTGTCCGTCGAGGTCCCCGGCCACGTCCTGCACGATGTCGCGGGCGTATCGCAGCGCCGCCATCGCGGTGGTCAGGGCGGCGGTGCGACGGGCTTGCAGGTTCGTCTCGGGCTGGCCGCCACGGAGACCGGCCGCGGCGCCCGCCTCGGCGACCTGGTCGTCTCTGACCTCCTCTAACAGCAGTTGCATCTCGCGCAGGTGCCGTTGCAGCCGCTCCGCGAGCTGCTGGTAGGTCGGAGGTTCGCCACTCATCGTTCGCCTGGTTCCTTTCCTCGCCGATCCGGACTCCCGGGCCCACCCAACCATGTGGAGCTGCGCTCCCAACGATGTAGCGCCTGGTTGAGCGCGGGCTCGACGTCCAGCGTCGGGAAATGCCACGGCGGCCGGCGCCGGGGTATCACGAGGGGCCGGGCAGACCCCGGTGAACCGATGTTGTGGTGTGCGACCATCCCTCCCGTGGCTGCTCCTGCACGAAATCACTCGCCCGCTGCTCGATGTCGTGGAAGTCCTTGTCCGCGCCTGCGAGAACGATGAAGAGGTCGACGGTTGGACGATTATGAAGTCGTTGAAGGGGTCGGGGCCCACGGGTTTACGGGGTCTTGGACCGGCTTGAGGACGCGAGATGGATCGTCGGACGATGGAAGAACGCCCGTCTCGCTCCCGGCCGCCCGGCTCGGCGTTTGTACCGCCTGACGCCGGTAGGACTTCCCGCAGCGCGGGCACTGCTCGCGGAGCACCGCCCGGGGTTTGGTCGCCCGCTCGTCGCGGTTGTCGAAGGTCCCTCGGCCCGCTCGGGCATGTCGTCCGGCTAGGGGCAGAGCGCGCCTATCTCGCGGCTGCACGCGTCGACGGACGTGCGGTAACGGCACGGATCACCTCGGCCCCCGCGGGTGGGCCGGGTGGCGTGCGGGGCTGGTTCCGGCCGGCCGCGACTCGGTCCGGGCGCTGGTTCAGGCTCGGTACGCGGCCGCGAGCGCATCGACGTAGGCGGGGGCCAACGCTCGCAGGAAATCCAGGGGAAGGGCACCGGCCAGCGCCTCGGCAGCGAGCTCGACACCGCGTGCGCGAGGGCCGCCGAAGAGAGCGCGCAGGTGTTGCACGCCTTCACCGACGCTCGGTCCGCACAGCTCGTCGCGGGCCATTTCGGCGAGCCGAGCACCGATCACGGCCGGGGGTGTCGGGCTGCGCATGAGGCGGATGACATCGCCAGCGTCTTTCGGCTTGAGTCGGTGGGTTCTGCCGTGTTGCTCGTCGACCACCCGTTCGGCGATCTTGTGGGCCTTGGCGACGAGGAGGGCCGCCGGGCCGGCGACCCGGATCGCAGCGGTCCGGGTGTCCATGTCCGGTTCGAGGCTGGCGATGGTCATCTCGGTGTTGTCCAGTACGGTCGCTTCCAGCCCGGGCGTCCAGCGGGTGGCGTTCTTGCCGTGGGCGGGCAGGCGGGCGTCGCGTCGGCCTTTCCGAGGGGCCAGAGCCTCGGGTACGAGCAGGTCCACCGGGACGGCAACGGGCTCGCCGTCCACCTTTGTCGTGGCCAGCCAGGTGCCGGGTTCGATGCCTCCGCCTCTTTTGACCTTCAAGGTGAACCCGGCTTCGATCATGGCGTGGGCAATGCGGGGATCGTCGCCGAGCCGCTGTGGGTCGATGCTGAGGTCGGCGTCGGTGGTGAACGGTGCGACGCTGACGTCGAGGTCCGCCTCGTCGGCTTGCAGATAGATCGCCTGCGCTCCAACGAGGATGACGGCGCCGCAGTGCTCGTTGAGCGCCTCCAGGGCGTCGAGCAGGACCCGGCGGGCAGCGACGTAGAGCGGATCGGCGGTGATCACCCGATGAGGTTACTGGTGACCGGGAAGCTGGGGCAGGCGCCAGGCCGCGGTGTCGGCGGCCATCCGGTCCAGGAGCGCCTCGCCTTCCTCGGGTAGCCGGCCGTTGCCGGCGAGCAGGTCCAGGGCGAGTTGGGAGATCCCGACGTGGAACGAGCCGTCGCCGAGCTGGCGTGCGCGGTCGAGCTGCGACTTGTCGGCCGCGCGCAGGAGGACCACGTTGGCGCCGTGCTCGGCTGGCATCAGCTCGTAGTGGTCGGCGAAGTCGTCGACGGCGGGCACGTAGAGCGCGAGTTGGGTGGGGGCGGTGAGCTGGACGAATTCGGCAGCCGCGAAGGACCCGGTGACCAGTACCTGCTCCTGTGCCGCGCCGAGCCGCCGGTACAGGCCGTTGGCGCCGGCGCGGGCCAGGTAGCTTCGGCCGCGGTTGGTCTTGAGCAGGTTGTAGTGCTCGGCGCGGGCGCGTAGTAGTCCTTGCCAGTCGACGCCGGTCACGGTCTTGCTCGTCGGTGGCCGCTCGATGAGACGTTCCTCGTGCAGGGCCTCCAGGGTGCGTGACACGTAGGCGTTGCTCAGCCCGGTGGCCCGGGCCAGCTCGACCAGCCGGTATGGCGGTTCGACGTCGACGAGGATCCGTACGAGGGCGGTGATGCCCGTGCCCTGCAGACGTACGGGTGACTTCGCCGGCGGGTTGGGGTCGTGCTGGGCTCCGTCCAGGCGCAGGCGGATGGCGGGCCGGGCGACTTTCAGCCGGACGTTGCCGGTCAGGTCGATGTAGTTGATGCCGCGTTCGGTCAGCAGTTCGCGCGAGCGAGGGCTGAGCCACGGGGCGATGACGATGATCGGCGGATCGCGCATGATCTTGCGTACGAGAGGAGAGATGCCTCCGAGCACCCGGTCCACGTCGCGCGGCGTGAATCGGCGGAATGCCTCGACCAGGAGCTGGCTCACATAGTTGGGCGCGGTCACCTCCCAGGCGGCGTCACGGCCGGTGTCCGGCAGTTCGGCCGCGTACGGTTTGACCTCCATGCCCTCGTCGTCGGCGAGCAGGTCACGGAGGATCTCGAACGCTTTCGCGAGCAACTCCTGCTCAGATTCCCGATCCATGAGTGAAAGTTTGCCACAGAACATTGGTTTAGCTGTGATGGGCAAACCCAGGATTTCAGTGAAATCTTTCCGATCGGCGCTGCGGGCGAGGCGCTCGCAGCGTCAAGGTCAAGGCCGTGCATCCTCGGAGGTCCCGGCTGAGGAACGCATCTAGCTCATCGGGTTAGGCCACCTCGACCATCCGAGCGGCGAGACCCCGGCCCTGCCCCGAACTCGTCGGCCGCGTCGTCGCCCGCGTCGCCCACCTATGCGTAGACCCTTCGCATCGGGTCGGCTATCCGGCCCGGCGGCCGGTGGAGCTGCCCGGGTACGGTGGCGGTCGTCGGCAACGGTCTGCCGTCGAGGGCGCACAGGCCGGGCCCGGCGGTGGCCACACGGTGACCCGTGTGCACCGACAGCGGTACACGCCATGCCCCGGACAGTCGACGCATGCCCGCCAGTCGAACTCGGCGGCCCACGAGCGGTGCCCACGCAGCTCACGGCCGCACGCACAGTGGGTCGGCTCCCCGGTGGTGTCGAGGTCGTCGTACGGGCCGTACCGGTACCGCCGGACCGCTGGGTCGGCCTGCAGCCCGGTGATCAGGTCGCGGAGGGCGGCGACGCTGTCGACGTGGACCGCGCGAATGGCTTCCCGGTCGTCGGCCATGCTGCCGAGGCCGGTACCGCCGGTCCAGATGTGGACCCACCAGCGCACCCGCCACCCCATCCATCGACGATAGAACGCATGTTCGAGGCGGGCGCGGGTTCTCGCGCTCGGCGCCTGGTCGCCGCTGTTGTCGCGTCGGTATCCAGGCCGGTCATGGCCTCATGGCAGCTGCGGCCTTCCTGCCGCCGCGCTGGGCCATTCTTGACCTGAGCGCCTGACCGTGATCCACACCGGCGTCGTTCGGATTGATCGGGTTTGCTTCGCGCTGGACCACAGCTACGGCTCCGGCTGGGCGAGGCGAACAAGAACCGAGGCGCGGGTGAGGCCGCCGTCGGGGTGCCGGTCGAGTTTTCCGCGGGCAACCAGTTGCGACACGGTGCCCTTGGTAACACCCAGCATGGCGGCGGCGACGCTGTAGGTGACCGCCTCGGCGTCGTCGGCGCCGAGGCTGCGCGCGCACACCCGACCCAGGGGAGTGCGCCACCAGCGCGGCTCGGGATCACCGTGCGGCCATAACGTCTGCATAAGGTCGTTCACCGTGCTGGCGGCCAGCTTGTCGTCGGCGTCCTGACACGCCTGATCGGCGAGCAGCAGCGCCCGCGTAGTCAGGCGCTGCCGGAGTGTGTCGGCCAGGTCGAGGCCGAGCAGCATGCCCACCGGGTCGACGAGCGTGGTGGTGAGTTCGTCGCGGACCTGCCGGGCGACCAACTGCGGTAATTCGGTGGCCGTGCCTACGCCGGTGACATCGCTGAGATCCATCCGACAAGTGTCATACGGTATCGCGTGACAGTCAGGTACGGCCGCGGGACGCGGCGCCCTCGTCGCCTTGACCGAGGCGGTTGACCAGCCAGAGTGAGACCTCGTCGTCAGGACCCCCTGAGCGAGGTCGGTAGATCGCGCCCGGTTCCTCGATCAGGTGGGCCGCATCGGTGAACTGGGCGTCGGCTTCGCCCAGGAACGCGACGGATGCGACCAGCGGCCCGAGATGCGCGAGCTGCTGATCGACCATCGTGTCGAACTGCGTACCGCGGCCTATTGGCGGGGGCGGGGGAAGCGTGGGCGTCAGATGGTGCGCTCGGGTGAGGCTCGTGCTCCAGGTCGCCGACAAGGCGTCTCGCAGTGTCCGCCCGGTCAGGTGGATCGGTTGGGCAAGCAACGTGTCGAAGTGCCCCCGCGGGTCGAGGTCGAGCAGCAGACGCAGTTCGGCGCGCTGCTCGCGCGGATCCCACTCCATGTGGGCGAAGAATCCGTGCTGCTCCTCCCCGGCGGGGATGGCCAGGTAGCAGCACCACTCCGGCATGCGCTTCAACGCATCCACGGGAGGGGCTTCAGGGGCCCCCGGAATGCAGCTTTCGTGCAGGTAGAAGATGCGTCGACCGCCGGCGCGCCACGCCGCCAGCGCGGTCAGGCTGGAGGCGTGATGAAACGGGGTGGTGAGGCTATCGGCCGCGTGCTGTTCGACGATCGCCATCGCGTCTTCGATGGGTACCCAGCACCAGTCCGGTACCTGGCCACGCCGCCGAAGGTGCGCGTCGCGCAAGCCGTCCCAGTAGCCGGGATACAGATGGGCGGCCTGGCGTTCGTACCGGCGAAGGTGTCGGCGGTAGCGATCCCGCAATTCGGCAATCCACCGGTACTGCTCGTCGACCACCCGTTCAGGCTAGCGGCGACTGCGCTGTCCCCATGCCGGCCTCCCAGCGCAAAAACAACGATTAGCCAGGTCAGACCGGCTGCCGGGGCTCCTGGAGCCGGTTGCGCAACTCGTCGCTGACGGTCTGGTGCACCCTCGCCGGTGATCCTCGATGCCGAGACCACTGACCTGGCGGCTACGTGGTGGAGCTTGCCGTCGTCGACGCGTGCACCGGTGAGGTTCTTCTGGACACGCTGGTCAACCCGGGCACGCCGATTCAGGGCGGCGCCCGCTGGGTGCACGGCCTCTGCGACGCCGACGTGTGGCCGGGCTGCGGCGCTGTGGATGGGCGGAACACACCACCACCTGATCGTGATCGACGCCCGGCCGTGCCTGCACTCCACCTACGACCGGATCCGGATGGCGCCAAGGGCGGCCGCGACATCCGTCGTTGCCGCCCTCACCGATGTGACGTTCGTTGACGAACTGGCCCGGATGATGGGCATCGAGCCCAGCGCCGATCCGGGGGAGACCCGCCGCCGCATCGTCGACACGGCGGCAGCCACCCACGACGGACTGGAAACTGCTCTACGCCGCCGACCACGAGCCAGCCGAGGTCGAGAACTGGCCGGTACACCAGCGCGAGGAACTGGCGGCCGCCACCCGCCGCCGGATGGCCACCGACGATTGGGAACTGGGCCGCGCCAGGGCGCAACGGTGGGCCGAGCGGCTCGGCCAGGTCGACCCAACCCGCTGACGGTCGCCACCTTCCGCCCGCGGACATGCTTGCCGCCTGAGCGAGGCTTGCTCATGCGTCCGCCGAGCAGCGGACCTGCGAGTGTGTCGCACTGGGCAAAGCCGGACAACTCGATGCCCAGACCTTCGCCAGGCTGCTCATCCTGCGTAGCCGTGCCGAGACTTCCTGTCATACACCAATGCCACGATGAGCGAATGACTACGACCCCTGGGCCTCGTGCCGAAGGCGCTGGCCAACGCAAAGGTCTCCACCCCGCGATGCTTGCCGCTCTCTGGACAGTCAGCAACGGTCGCTGCTACGCGCCCGGCTGCGTAATGCCGGTCGTCCTCGAAGTACGGCCTGGCACCTACCAGAAGAACTCCCAGGTCGCGCACATCTTCGGGGTGCGGCCGGGCGCCCCCGCTACCGCGCCGAGATACCGGCTCCGGAGCGCGACTCTTTCGCCAACCTGCTGCTGCTCTGCCTCGCACATCACGAAGAAGTCGACGGAAAGGACGGGGACCGCCTCTACCCGCCGGACACCCTCCGGAAGTGGAAGGTCCAGCACGAGGGTGCGGCCGGCTCGGTGCTCAAGAATCTGACGGTCCACAGCGCTGACGCGCTGATGAACAAACTAATCGAGATCGCCGAGCCGCCCCTTGAACGACTGGAGGCGATCACTCAGCGGCTCGAAGAGACCGGCACGGTCACCGCGGAGACGGTGGCCGAACTCAAGCAGGTCATCGATGCGATGTCCACGACGGACATCGGCGTGGACGCACGTACGGCCAGCGCGCTGTCGTACGCCGCCGAGGTACTCGGCACCAGCAGCTTCAGCAACACAGCGAGCCAGCTCTTGCACGCGGCCGAGGTACTGCCTCACGCTGCGTCGCGGATGGAGAGCGCAGTTAGTAGAGCGTCGCAGTTCCTCTGACATACGCACCGACGGACTCAATTGTCACCCGATCTCAAGCCACCGATCAGCCGTTGCTGCGGTTGATCTGCATGCTATTTGCCGAGATCAGGATGTGCCGGGCCAACGGATCCAGGTCGGCGTCGAAGGCTTCCAGTAACCGGTCAAGCGCATCGGTCTGTGCCTGGCGATCGAGTAATTGACCCTGCGCCTGGTACAGGTCGATGACCCGCCGTAGCGCCACGGCTGACCGCAATAGGTTGCCGACGCAGCGGTTCAGGTTCTGCGGGTTCCGGTAGAACCCGCCCATCCACGACTGCTCTGCATCAGGGTCCGGGAGCGGCTCGTTTGTGGTCCAGCGGCTCGGCCCCATGACCCAGAACATGCCGGCCCGCTGGTTCACGATGATCTCTCGGTCGATCAGAATCCACGGCTCCAGGATGGTCGTCCAGCCGATCGCGAGGGAGCTGTCAACCACGTCCTTGGGCGTCAGCCGTAGCACGGGCGGGCCTAGCGGAACGTGCAACGTGTCATCGACACGAGTTGGCAACCCGAACTCCTCGATGGTGGCGTTCGGCTCCAGGATCGTCCGCAATGGGCCATGCAGGAGGTGCGCGTTGTGCATGTTCCAGGTCGAGTAGATCTCACAGGTCAGCTTCGGCCGGTCGACGATGCACAGAAAGAGCGGACTCTCTTGGTCGCTGAGCCACGTCGCCGCGTCCCCGGCCTCGTACGGGACTGGCTCGGGCGTGCTCTTCACCTGCACGCTAAACGCCGGTCCGGCACGCAGCGTCCGCCGGTTCGCGGCGGGGCGGTGCAGCACGCAGTGGAAGTCGTGCCCGATGTCAACCGGGTAGGGAACGGGCGTCGTGAACGCAAAGCTGCCCAGGATGAACTCCGCAAGTCGTTCTGCGCTTGCGCCGAACAGGAATCCTGTTGGCCGGGAACCTGGCATCGCGCAAGCGTAGGGCGTGCGTAAAGTCCGCGCCGAGCGGACCGTACGCGGAATCGACAAACAGGACTGATCGGCGGGTGCCGCCAACGCGTCACGACCGGGTGAGTCCATCGCCGTAGCCGAATGCGCGACCGGAGACGCCCAACAGCGACCAGCATGATGATCGCTGCGCCGCTACCCTGCGGCAATGACGGCCGAGGACGAGACCGCACGGGTCGACCCGGCCGGCCCCACGACCGAAACGGGCCGAGGCCGCGCCGCAGCGCGTCGACCGGGCCCACCCGGTCCGCTACGACGGTGAGAACTGGTACCGGATCCAGAGAGTGCAGCTCACCCCGAGCGGCGCCGAGGTTGGCCGCCGCGAGGGTCCTCGTGCGCGGCCGCCGGCTGCCTCCCTCATGACGCCCAACGCAACCGGCGGAGATCGCCGTTGGCTGCTCCGGCGTAGATTCAGGGCCACGATGGACAGCCGCGGCTGGCGGGTGCGAAAGTGAGCATGATCAACGCGTTCCTCGATACGGGCAGGGCCATCCTCGCGCTGGAACGGCAACTCGTGGGCATGCCGTACACCGACCCGCGGCGGCGCCGGCTCGCCGCCGAGCACAGTCGGCTCATGCGCCGCCAGCAGAAGGAAATCGTGGCCGCGCACCGCGCCGGCGTCGACTGGGACACGATCACGTTCGCGCTGGTGCTCCACGGCCAGAGCGCCGACCGCGAGGTGGGCGATACAGACCCGACCCCGGCTGAGCAGCTCCTGGCACTCATGCGGGAGCACGGCGGCCTGGCGGTCGTCGACGCCCTCGACACGGGCCGCAACGCCATTACCAGCGCCGATGCCGCGGACTCCTACGCCGAACCGGATGTACGTTCGGCGGGTCGCAGATGATCTCCGCAGCGCGGTGGCCGGCCGGGACGGCTGGACGCTGACCGACGCCGTGGCGGTCTACGGCGGCGGGGCAGGGTGGTCGGCGAAGGTGCGCGCGGTTCTCCAGCCGCGCAAGGCGGGGGAGAGCTGGCACGCCGCCGGGCGAGGCGCGGGACTGGGCGGAACGCTCTGTACGCGCGTTGGAGGCCGGCGCGCAGCCTCAAGCGTGATGATCGCGCCGCCGTTACCCTTCGCCCATGACGGCCGAGGACCAGGCCGCACCGGTGGAGCCGCACGAACCGGCCGCCGAGGTCGCCGCCGGCCGCGCAGCGGCGAGGTCCGCGGCCCGCGAGGCGCTTAGCTCGGGCCGGCGCCGGCGTGCCGCCGCGGACCGTCGCGAGCAGGAAGCCCCGCGCCGCGCAGGTCCGCCGGGCCCGGACCCCTGCCCGGCCCGTGGCCGGCGCCGCTACCGTGAGCGGTGTGAGCGCCGTCGACGGGCCGATCCTGACCTCGCAGACACCGACCTCGCCGCACCTGTCCCGGCTGGTGTGGCTGGGGGGAGCAGGTGACCGAGTTCGCCGAGCAGCTCGCCGAGCTGATCCACCATGACGGCGTCGCGGCCGATCTGAACGAGGCCGAGTTCGCCGCGTTGCGCGCCGCCGCAGCCGCGGCACGCACCGCTGGCGGGGACCTGGTGCTCGTCGCGTCAGCCGCGCATGGACGCGCCGCCGGGCCGCCGGCACCACCACCTGGTGATCCGAAATCGGTCGATGACTGACTTAGCAGATCCACTCGCTTAGCGCGACCCCATCCACAACCACCCTCGCTGTCCACAGATCGCCGTGGCCGCGCTTGCCCGTATCAGCGGGCGCCTGGCAGCGTCAGCGCCGCCGTCGGACGAGGACACTCCCGCACCCGGCCGGCCGCGCCGACATGGAGGTGGGGCCGGGTCGCGCAGCAGCGCCACCGGCGGCCAGGAACCGCACGGTTCGTCCTAGGCTCCGACCGTGCGGACCCGCTCCCGGCGAGGGGAGCGGCGGCTGACGCGCCGCACCTGAACTTGGCACCCGAATCCGGTCGCGTCACGCTGCAGCTCGCGGGGGCGCCGTGGTGGGCGATCGTCGCCGTCGCCGCGGTCTGCGTCCTGGTCGGCGCGGTCGTCGCACTCGCTCAGACAATGATCCCGCAGGACTCCGGGGACCGCCTTGAGTGGTGGCGCGACCGCCGCCGTCACAAGATTCTCCGCCGGCGCAGCGGCATGCCGTCTGCCGTCCCGGCCCAACCTCGCGGCCCGGCCGGGTCCAGCCGCCCGGCATCGACGACGATCCGGGCGCCTGCCTCAGTCGACGCATCTTGTCGCACGCGCGCCGGGCGATGAACACCGCGTGCGGCGCGGCCCGCGCCGCCCGTGGCTGGTGGCGGCTCAACGCCGGGGCCGAGCAGGAGCGGCGCGGCCGCAGTCGGCGGCCCGTGACCTGACCGTGGCGTCGGGCGCCGTCGCACCCCCCATCGCGGGTCGGCGCACGGCACCGCGCACGGGTTACAGTCCAGCCACGGCGTCACGCCGCGTGCGGGGGTGGTGCGATGGCGATCGGCGGGCGGCTCGCCATGCTCACGGCGGCCGCAGCCCTGATGACATCCGTCGGCTGCACGGGAACCGACCAGACGGGCGGGGACCCGCCGAGTCCGGCGTCCTCCTCGGCGGTGCCGGCCTCCTCCGCGCCGTCGGTGGACCCGAGCACGTCGGCGGCGGAGGCGGCATTGACCGCCTACCGCAGATACCTCGCGGCGTCGATGGCCGCCAACGACGCCGGCGACGACTGGAACCGGAACCTGCCGGAGCTCCGTCGGTACATAGCGGAGCCGTTGCTGTCACAGGTGCTGTCGGGCCTGCGCGGCAGGGCCGAGCACGGCGCCATCTACCAGGGAGAGATCCGGTCCGACCCCAAGGTGACCGGCGTGAACCTCGGCGGGAGCCGGCCGACGGTGACCGTCGAGGACTGCCTCGACTACACCAACTACGTCCTGGTCTATCGCTCGAACCGGTCCCCGGTGCCGGTGCCCGACCGGAACCGCCGCCAGTACGGCCAGGGCACCGTCACCCGCTACGAGGACGGCCACTGGCGGGTCAGCAGCGCCACCACCTACACAAACCGGGCCGTGTTGACCCGGCCGGCCCCCAGCCGATCCAGCGCGCCCGACAAGTTCGATAAGATATCTTATGTAAGGTTACGCCCCTTTTCGGGCGGTTATCGCCTGAGCGGCGATCTGCTCCGCCAGCTTCTCCACCTCAGCGCGCAACCGCTGCCGGGTCCACCGCAGCGTGCCCTGAGCCTGCTGCGTGGCGGCCGCCGCCTGGCCCTCCGGAGTCTCCAGGTACTCGAGGATGTCGTCGAGCGCCCAGAAATCGCCGGAGTGGCCGGTTTGGAACCCGACCCATCCTTCGTCGTCGGGACCCCAGTCCAGACCCCCATGGACACGTACCGGCTCGACCAGTCCTCCGCCAGAACGCAACGTAGACGGTAGCCGTACATAGCCGTTGAAACTGAACCGCCCCGCCGCGATGGCGCAACTCAGGCCATAGGCCGTCCACCGCTCGACAACGCGGCCATCAACGCGCGGCCGGGAAGTCTCGCTCACGTGTCATCCTTCCTTCCCTCAGTGTTCTTCTTCGGCCGCCTCGGCGGCTCCTACGTCAGGAGGACTCGGCCTACGGACGAGTTTGGTGATGTCTTTCCAGCCGCCGGCGGGCGCGGCCGCGATCAGGCGGTCGACCATCGCACGGGCCTCGTACTCGCGGGTGAAGTCGTAGCCCACCTCGTCGCCGGTGCCGTGGCGGGCGCGCACATGCCACACCTGGCCGTCTGACGTGAGCCAGATGTCGCGGCGGGCGCGGCGATCGCGTTGCCCATTCCACCATCGCGCGACGAGCTCGTCAGGGGTCTGTGCGCGGCGGACCTGATCGGCGCGGGCGACACCGGGCTCGGTGGCGGGGTCGGCCGGTGCGGCCTGGTCCTCAGCCGTCATGGCCGAAGCGTAGCGGCGGTGCGATCATCACGCTCACGGCTGCGCGCGGGCCTCCAGCGCGTGAGCCGCCTGGCGCCCGCACCACATGGCGTCCGTTGAGGATCCGCGGCCCGCTGAAGGTGGTCGAGGGCAAATGAGTTGGCCGGTCCGCCGAAGCTTCCTGCCCTGCGACTTACCAGAGCTGGACCTGGATGCCCTGGCCGGCCTTCGCCCGTGGCTTGGTCATCATGTTGAACATGTTCTCGACAAAGACCGGCTTCCCGCCCGTGAACAACGGTCGGATCCGGGCGTCGGCGAGCGTGGTGCGCTCTGGATTCCCGTCCTGGCCGAGACGCACCCAGTAGTCCGTCAGCTCATCGCCGAAGCGATTGAGCAGAAGCGCGGACAGGTGCGCGTCGAGTATGCCGTCCTGTTTCGGAGTCGTACCCCCGTGCGTGGTGAAGTTCCGCATCGCGACGATGTCGTCGATCGTGTAGAGGCCGAACATGGTTCGGAACTCACCGTCGTCGCGACGCTCAAGCTGTCGCAGCCCATCACGCAGGCGATTGCCGGAGCCGACCTTCTCCTCCTGGCAGCCCTTGCGGCACCGGCCAAGGGCCTCAACGGCGTCGGCCAGCAGGACGAACGCGGCCAGGTCTCGCGAACCTTGGAGGGCCATCGAGCCCTCGGCTAGCTGGCGCATCAGCGCGAACGTATACAGGGCCTTGGCCTCAAACGGGGTGAGCTTGAGGTGGCTGGGCGAGGATGCGACCGCCGCCCAGGCCCGGTGCTCATCAAGGTGACGAGGCTGGTTCAGACCCAGCAGGTTCCCGTCTTCCACGTCGTCTCCTTCAACTTGGGCAGCCGGCCAGCATAGCGCGGAGGGCACTGGCAACATGACTGACTTGCCCGCACCGGGCATCCGGCGGGTGCCCATCTCGGCAGAGCAGCGCGCCGACCAACGCAACAAACGACCGCCGCGGACATAACGCGGGCCGCGCTCTAACTCCGGCCGGCAGTGGCAACAGCGCGCGCCGCCGTGCCCTCGGTGATGGCGGCGACGCGCTGCAGATGCAGCAGCAGCCGGTCCGGGGTGCCGGGTGCGATGGACGTTTGCAGTTGCCGGTGCTCGTTGAGCTGGGCACGCCAGCGGGCCGAGTCATGGCGGACCTCGCAGAATCTGCCGTCGTCGGTGCTGCCGTAGCCGTTGTGCGGCCATTCCCGATGGGGCACGGACTGGCGTAGCGCCGTGATCTCGTCGGCGCACCAGCAAATCAGCGGCCGGCCAATCAACGCCGCGTGCACGGCCGGCGCGGCTTCGGTCCGGGGCACGGCGCCCTCGACGCGGAACTTCGCCCGCGGGCCGACCAGCGACACCAGCACGTCGACCAGGCGCCGGCCGGTGCCGGCGTCGACGGCCCGGATCCGGGCCGCGGTGGACGCCCGCTTGGTGCCGGCCGGCGTGGGTTCCGGCGTGGTGACGTCGACCTGGACGACCACGGCGCCCGGCTGACGCAGCGCTGCGGTGAGCCGGCCGGCGGCGGCTGCCTGTTCGACGCCGGCTTCCTGCTGGGCCTGGCGCAGCAGCACCACGGCCCGGCAGGCCGGGCACAGCGGCCGGCCACCGATGTCGGTGGCGAGCGGACGCTGGCAGCGAGCCGGGCAGTCGGCGCAGTCCCGGCTGCGCTTGGCCCGCGCGGCCGCGGCGGCGAGCTGCCCGGCCGAGGCCGCGGTCGGCGGCGACGTGATCGCGTCGTACAGCTCGACGGTGGTGTCCCGGTCGGACCAGTCCGTGGTGTGCACGACCGCCACCGGCGGGCCGGACACCTGACGCGGGAACTCCAGCTCGCCGAGCTGGCTACGCGACAGCAGCGTGGACGGACCTCCCGCCACGCCCCGTACGCCCTCACGAGCGCCGCCGCACGGTCCGGCCCGGGCGCCCGGTGATGTCCCGTCCCCGCATCACAGTGGCCCGGACCGGCCCAATGCCGGCGGGCGCTGGGGCAACGGCATACTCCGCGTCGGCCGGTCGCGTCGGGGCCCACCTGGCGGGTATCAGCGCGCCGACGGGGTTCACGCCTGCTCACCGTGGCCCGCAGTACGGTCTGGGCGCCATCGCGGTGCAAGAGGGCCAGTGCACGTCCCGCGGCTAGCTTGGCGCTTCTGGTGTCAGCGCAGGGGGGACCATGTGGTCGCGGCGGGTTCTGTGGCGCTCATTGTCCTGCCTCGGCCAAGGTCTGAGGCTGGCGTTTCGCCTCGTCGAGGGCCCGCATGACGGCCTCCGCCCCGTAGCGGCGCATGAGGGCGAGCAGGTGCTCGGCCGGGGTTGGGTCGGTGCTGCCCGTCTCCCGCTCGGCGCTCTGGCCGTGCATGATCAGCGCGAACTCGATCGTCTCCCAGGTGGCGCCCGCGCGGTGTGCAGCCAGGATCTCCTCCTGCTGGCGGCGCATAAGCCGAGTGTGCTCCTCGCCGAGCGGACGCCGTCGCGGATCGGTGCTCGGCATACCGCGCAGCTCCTTTTCCAGCGCGAGGATTTCCCGCCCGGTGCGGAGGAATGTATTGATTAGGGTCGACATGTCGTCGTCTCCAACCCATTCGACAACGGCTGTTGTCGCTGGCGACGATGGCGGCGGCAACAGACGGGTGTCAACGCACCCGACGCCGGCGTGGGCCAGCCGGCATTTTTCTGGTCGGTGATCCGGCGGTGCGTCGCCGAACGACCGTGCGGCTCGCCGCGGTGACGGCCGCTGTACCGGACCCGGGCACGGGCAGCACCGGCGGCCGGCATGGCCAGCGGCACCGGGCGCCTTCCTGGTGGGCGTACCTGGTCGCCGAAGGGTTGGATCAGGCAACCGCACCAGCTACGTTGTGTGCTGCCGGTGACCGCTTACCTATGACGAACAGCGAGGCATCCGTGGCAGAACCTCCTACCCCCCAGCCCAAGATTGACACCAGCATGCCGCACAGTGCGCGGGTGTGGAACTACTGGCTGGGCGGCAAGGACAACTTCGCTGTCGACCGCGAGATCGGTGACCAGTACCGGCAGGCGTTCCCCGGGATCGTCGAGATCGCCCGCGCCGACCGGGCGTTCCTGCGCCGCGTGGTCGAGCACGTGGCGGGCAAGGAAGGCGTCCGGCAGTTCCTGGACGTCGGCACCGGCCTACCCACTCACGGCAACACCCACGAGGTCGCGCAGCAGGTGGCGCCGGAGTCGCGGATCGTCTACGCCGACAATGACCCGCTCGTGCTGGTGCACGCCCAGGCCCTGCTCGTCAGCGGCCCACGGGGGCGGACCGACTACATCCACGCCGACCTGCGGGAACCGGAGAAGATCCTGCACGAGGCCGCCCGTACGCTGGACTTCACGCAGCCGGTGGGAATCATGCTGCTGGGGATCCTGCACTTCGTCGAGGACCTCGACGAGGTGGAAGCGATCGTGAACCGGCTGCTGGACGCGGCGCCCTCGGGCAGCTACCTCGCCCTCACCCACGCCACTCAGGACCTGGGCGGTGAGGCGAACGCCGAGGCGCAGCGGATCTGGAACGAGAACTCGCCAGTGAAGATCACCGCACGGACCAAGGTCGAGATCGGTCGTTTCCTCAACCGGCTCGACGTGCTGGCCCCCGGCTTGGTGTCGCTGTCGCAATGGCTTGACGAGTGGGATCCACAAGGGGTGGCCAGGGCGGAGGTGGCCGGGTACTGCGCCCTCGGCCGCAAACCCTAGGAGCCCACTCGGTTTCACGCGCCTCGGCCGCCCGGTCCTGGGAACGTCGGTGACCGTATCCTGGGCGGTTGCGCGGCGCACCTTTCTGTGGTCCTGCCAGGTGAGGACGGTTGCGGCCGGAATTCAACAGATCCGCCGCATAAGCGTTTCGATCGAGTGTTCGAAGTCCGCCTGGTGCGCGACGAGAGGTTACTAAACAGTAAGTGGCCGGACGTCGTACAGCCCATACTCTTACGGCAGACATGGGATGACTCGGTACCCGCCAGGGTGACTTCCCGCGCCCCTTTGAGTGTCCGTGCGGTGTTGATCCTGTAACCGGGCGCGTTGGCGGATGCTGCCAACGGTCAAGTGGTTTGCCGGGAATCGGAGATGTCGCCCGCGCGGTTGTGCCCGATCATGATCGTGGCCAGGATGTACCCATGGTTGCGCCGCCGTACACCGCTGGGCTTCATCAGCTAACGCAGAGCACCTACGCCTACCTGAGGCCGCCCGGCTCATGGGGTCAGAGCAACTGCGGATTGATTACAGGCGGACACGACGCGGTCTTGGTCGATACCCAGTTCACGAAGCCGCTCACCCGACGGCTGATTGACACCATTGGCGAGCGAGTCCCGGATGTAACAGTCACAACGGTGGTGAATACCCACGCCAATGGCGATCACTGCTGGGGCAACGATCTCTTTCCGTTGTCGGTGATCGTCAGCTCCCGGTCGACCGCCGATGGCATGGCTGATGAGATTCCACCCGACAGGCTCGCCGAGCTGATCGGATCAACACCGGCCGATTCGCCTCTTGGTAGTTACCTTCGGCGATACTTCGGCGGATTCGACTTCTCTGAGATCAGCGTGACGCAACCCACGTGCGCCTTCACAGGCGAGATGGAGATCGACGCTGGCGGAACCGCGATCCGGTTGATCGAGGTGGGTCCTGCCCACACCGACGGGGACGTGATCGCGTACGTACCTGATCAAGGAGTGGTGTTCGCCGGCGACATCCTGTTCATCGGTGACCATCCGATCATGTGGACCGGGCCGATCGAGAACTGGATCGATGCCTGTTCCCGCATCGTCAAGACCGGCGCCGAGACCATCGTTCCTGGTCACGGCCCTGTCACCGACGCGGTCGGCGTGGCCGGCTTCCGTGGCTACCTCGAGCACATCGCCGAGCAGGCGGAGCGGCGACACCGCGCTGGAATGCCGTACTGGGAGGCGGCCGTCGACATCCCGTTGCCGGAGCGATATGCCGGTTGGGGGCACCGGGAGCGGCTCGTCATCACAACCGCGGCGATGTACCGGAACCTGGGCTGCGATGAACCGACCGACTTGATGAGTGTGCTGACTCGGATGGCCGAGGTCGTACGTGTTCAGCTTGAGTCCTCGGCGTGTCTTGATCGACAGGGATCGGTTGGCGTGACAGGGTTCCGGGGTGCCCGAGGCCGAGCAGCAGCGTCCGTCGTATGGCGAGCTTGCGTTGCTGGTCACGGCTCAGGCGGCGCGGATCGTGGAGCTTGAGGCCGAGCTGACGGAGTTGAAGCGGCGTCTGGGGACGGACTCCTCCAACAGTTCCAAACCCCCGTCGCAGGACGGGCTGGCCAAGTCGAAGCGGTCTTCAGGTCCCTCGGGTGGTAGGCGGGGTAAGCCGTTCGGGGCGCCTGGCGTGACGAGGCGGCTGGTCGATGACCCGGACTCCACGATCGAGTGCCCCCCGATGGAGTGCGGGGCCTGTCAGAAGGATCTGGCGGGTGCACCGGAGTTCTCCCGGCAGCGCCGGCAGGTCGTCGAGCTTCCACCGCCGCCGAAGGCGAAGGTCACCGAGTTTCAGGTGGTGTCGCTGGTGTGCCGGTGCTGCGGGGCGGTCACCGCGGGCGACGCCCCGGCGGGCGTCACGGGGCGGGTGCAGTTCGGGCCGGGTGTCAAGGCCCGGCTGGTGTATCTGCGGGCGGCTCAGTTCCTGCCGTTCGGCCGGGCCGCCGCGACGCTGTCGGACCTGTGCGCGCTGCGGGTCTGCACGGGCACGATCGCCGCGGCGATCGGGGAGGCCTCGGCGCGGTTGGACCCGTTCCTGGACCGGGTCCGGGTTCTGCTGCGCGCCGCGGCGGTGCTCGGTGCGGACGAGACCCCGGCCTGGGTCGACGGTGGTTGGAAGTACGTGCACGTCGCGTGCACCGAGACACTCACCTTGTTCCACGCCGGGAACCGGTCCAAGGCGGCCATCGACGCCGGCGGCGTCCTGGCTGGCTTCACCGGGGTGCTGGTGCGTGACGGCTACGCCGGCTACGACCACATCGACACCGCCACCCACGCCGAATGCGGTGCGCATCTGCTGCGCGCGCTCAAGGGCGTCCACGACGGCGACCCGGGCGGCCAGGTATGGGCCGAGTACATGGCCAACACACTGCTCATCGCCAAGCAGATGATGGAGCAGGCGGCCGCACGGGGCCACAGCAGGCTGTCCGACGAGCAGATCAGCTTCATCCGCTCCGCGTATGCCGGGGCGATCTCCACCGGCCGCCAGGCCAACACCGACCGGCCCGATACCAAGGCCGCCAAGCTGGTCGAGCGTTTCGCCCGCGACGCCGCCGACATCCTCAGGTTCACCACGGACACCGCGATCTGGTTCAGCAACAACCAAAGCGAGAGAGACCTCAGACCCACCAAGCTGCAACAGAAGATCTCCGGAACATGGCGGACGCTACAAGGGCTGGCCGACTTCGCCGCCCTGCGCTCCTACCTGTCGACCGCCACCAAACATGGCGCGGACCTGCTCGACGTGCTCCAGCAACTGTTCACCACCGGCCCGTGGCTCCCACCCGATTCGGTCGCCGTCTCAAGCTGAACACGTACGCCGAGGTCGCCTTACGCCTTGGCGTCGCGGTCTGAGCGAGCGCGGCCTCGTCGTGCGGTATGACCGCCGGGACTGGCGCCGCGATCGGTTCTTTCCGGGATGGGAATAAGCATCATCAGGCGAGCACTCGGCGCTCTCATGGGGGAATTCGCGACGATTTCGATCTCTATGATCTTGCGGTGGTGCGGCAGGTGTAGCTTGCGACGGTCCCCGTCGGGATGGACGTAGACAGCCGGCTGATTGTCCCACAAATCCCTGGCGTAGTCGTTGACCCGGGTGATCTCCTGGATGAGGCGCGCCAGGCGCATGTTCTCTGGGTACTTTCCGTTGGCGACGCGCATTTGCGCAAGCATGAGCGGCGCCCAGTCAGTCTCCCAGTTGTATAGCTGCTGTCTCGCCTCGGGATAGGTGAAAACCCATCGCATGACGTTCTGTTCATAGCCGACCCAGGGAAACCAATCCCTCATGTGCTGGTTGTAGTGGACAACGTCCCAGGATACGTCCGAGATATACGCCGGCCACGGCTGTTCATCGACGATACGTCGCAGGCCCTCGGTGACTTCGAGCGTCGGTTGAGGATCCTTGTCCTGTGAGGACGGCTCTCGACCGGCCGCATAAAGGTACAGCATCATCTTTTCTTCGTCACTGAGGCGGAGAGCGTATGCCGTCCGCTCGAGGAAATCATCTGAGTAGTTCCCCGGCTCGCCGCGCTCTAATTTCCCGTACCAGGTAGCGGTAACTCCGATGAGCCGCGCCATGTCGGTTTGAGTGACATATTTCTTCCTGCTCGGGCGGCCATGCCCGGATATTAGCCCAGGGATCTGCGCAGGGTCGAGCCTATCGCGCCACTTCCGGACCAGGCGCGACAGCTCGGCCCCCTGGCCGCCTGCGGCCTCCGCATGCGACACTGCAGGAGGCTCATCGCGTCTCATCGGCACCCACCTCAGTGGATGGAAGATCGCCAAACGTACTTACGCCTGTCGAAGCTAGCAGTGCTTCCCCACCCTCACAGGTCAATTGCCTGTCGGGTTCCTTCCACCTCATTCCGCGCATATGCCGGAGGCTTCGCAAGCCGGGAGCAACCCGCCTCATCGGGTAACCTAGAGCGATACCTGCCGATGACGTGAACTGCTAGTTGATAAACTGGCAGTTGAGTAACTGTTACTTTGTGGCGACGACGGCCGAGACGAGGCAAGCTAACTTCGGCAACGAAGCTGTCGCTTTTGATGCTGCGATCGGCCACCTACGGAAAGTAACGCTTCGGGTAGCCGGCGGATCTATCACTGTCAACGATTGAGGGGAAGCAGGCTGTTGAGCCGGTCAGTACTCGTCACGGGGGGCAATCGAGGGATCGGGCTCGCCGTCGCGCAAGCATTCTCCGCCGCCGGGGACAAGGTGGCGGTCACCTACCGCTCGGACGCGCCCCCGAACGGGCTGTTCGGGGTGAAGTGCGATGTCACCAACCCGGCCGAGGTCGATGCCGCATTCACGGCGGTGGAGGAGTGTCATGGCCCGGTGGAGGTCCTAGTCGCCAATGCCGGCATCACCCGGGACACGCTCGTGATGCGGATGAGCGAAGAGCAGTTCGCCGCGGTCGTCGACACGAACCTCACGGGAGCCTGGCGCTGCGTCAAGCGAGCGACGCCGAAGATGCTCCGCGCCAGGTGGGGGCGGCTGATCTTCATCTCCTCCGCGGTTGCGCTGCTTGGCGAAGCCGGACAGGCCAACTACGCGGCGTCGAAAGCCGGCCTGGTCGGGCTCGCTCGATCCCTTGCCCGGGAACTGGGCTCACGCAACATCACGTCCAACGTCGTCGCGCCGGGATTCACCGAAACGGACATGACCGCCGGGCTGCCCGACGACCGCAAAGCAGCGATGCGTGCATTGATTCCACTCGGCCGGGCGGCGACACCCGACGAGGTGGCTGGCGCCGTGGTTTTCCTCGGCAGCGACGCGGCCTCGTACATCACCGGCGCGGTACTTCCGGTCGACGGTGGGGGCGGCATGGGGCACTGAACCGCCCCAAGACACGGTCCGTGTCCGGAACGTTGGCGTGTGGGACTGGGTGGTAGCACCAGCGGGGGTCGCCCAACCTCTCGCCGACGAGCCGGGGCACGACCGCGGGACGACGGGTGCATCAGGGTTCCGCGCCCTTCTCGCCGTCCAACTGCGGGTATCGAAGGCTTCCACAGGTTCGAGCCGGGTCTGTACGAGTCCTCGTGACAGACAGGCTCCGATGACTGAGCCACCCAGCGGGACGGAGCTCAAACAAGATCAGATATCACGGGGGCACTCACCTTCGGGGAGAGGTGTGGTGGATGGGAACTTCAATTCGTCGGCGGTGCCAACAGCGCTTGCGGGATCTGCATTTCAGGGCACCCGGGCCGTTCGCGGTCGAGGACGCACTTCGGCGCCGGGCTCGGAGGCGGCTTCGGGGCCTGGGGGTAGGCCCACCCGCTCCGCTCACCACGAAGCGGCTGTGTGCGGCGATCTCCAGGCGAACCGGCCGACCGATCCGGGTCATCGCGGTGGCCATGGCGGGCGCCACGGACGCCTGCGGGCTGTGGGTGGCCACGACCCAGGCGGACTTCATCTATGTCGACTCTGCGACACCGCCGGTGCTGCAACGGCACACCGTCCTGCACGAGCTGGGCCATATCGTGTGTGGTCACCATGGTGCACCGGACCCGGCCGGGACGGTGGCGACGCTGGACGCCCTCGACCAGTCCATGGTTCGGCGGGTGCTGCGGCGCAGCAGCTTCGACGACGAGGAGGAACGCGAGGCTGAGGTCTTCGCCGATGTCGCCGCCGAGTGGCTCGCCCGATGGGCCTCCGCGACCTCGGCCGGTGGGCCCGGGTGGCGGTAATTACATCACGATCGATTCATACGGGGAGGAATCGCATGAGGCGTCCACCGCACGCCGTCAGACGGATATCTGTAGGGGCCCTCGCCGCGCTGGTGACCGTGGTTGTCGCCGGTTGCAGCGGCGCCAGCCTCGGCGGGAAGACCGGCGACTCGGCCGGTCAGGAACTGCCGATCGGCCTGATTCTGCCGAAGTCGGGGCCGTTCAAGTCGATCGGGGACGACATGCTGCGCGGCTGGCAGCTGTATCTGGCAACCCATGGTGAGAAGCTGGGCGGCCGTACGGTGAAGGTCGTCGACGCCGACGAGGGCAACGGCGGCGAACCTGCCCGGGCCGCTGCAACGAAGCTGCTGCAGCAGGATCGGGTCGTGGCGCTTGTTGGTGGCGGTACCGCCGAAACGGTGCAAACACTCAACCCGCTGCTGCTGCAGGCGAAGGTGCCGATGGTCGGCATCGGCGGGCGACCGTCAACCGTCGACGACCCCGCCTACCTGTGGCACACCTCCTGGATGAGCCAGGAGACCGGTGCCGCCGTCGCCGACTACGTGCGGACCACCGTCAACGGGCCGGTGTACGTCCTGGGCCCGAAGTACGTGGGCGGCGCCGATCAGATTGGCGGGTTCGTCAAGCAGTTCGTCGCGGGCGGCGGCACGCTCGCCAACGAGGGCGGGCAGCCGACGTGGACGGCCTGGGCGCCGCAGCCGGAGACGAACTTCGAGCCGGTCCTGACAAAGATCCGCCAGTCGGGCGCCAAGGCGGTGTACGCCTTCTACGCCGGGACCAGCGCGGTCGATTTCGTCAAGCAGTACAAACAGTTCGGCGTGGACCTTCCGCTGTACGGGGCCGGCTTCCTCACCGAGGGCGCGGTTCTGGCCGCGCAGGGACCGGCGGCGGAGGGGATCTACACCTGCATGAACTATGCGGCCAGCCTGGACAACCCGGCCAACCGGGAGTTCGTGCGGGCGTACAAGGACCGCTACGCCGGCGCGGCACCGACCGTCTACGCCGTGACGGCGTGGGACGCCGCTCTCGTGCTCGACCGTGCCATCACAGCCGCGCTCTCCAAGGACAAACCGGCCGCGGCCGGCGGCAATGAGGCGGGCGGGCTGACCTCGGCCGCCCTCAACCAGGCGATCAGCCAGGTCGGCGAGATCCTTTCACCTCGCGGCGGCTGGCGGTTCGGCCCACGCAACCACACCCCGGTGCAGCGCTGGTACCTGCGTCAGGTCCGTTCCGACGGCCAGAACCTCACCAACATCGTGGTTCAGGACCTGATCATCCTCGGCTCGTGACGGAGGTCGATGATCTGACCACAACCTGACCATCGCCTAGGGCCCACGACATACGACGCCGCTGGTTAGCCTCATATCCGGTGGATGACTGGCCACCTGTCATGGCCACACCACCGGCCGGCTGACCGCGTACGGGGGAAGAGGCGTGCCGTGAGCCCGTTGGACGTCGTCGACACCTACGGGATCACCGTGCTCGACGGGTTGGCGTACGGGCTGCTGCTGTTCTGCGTGGCCGCCGGCCTCACGCTGATCTTCGGTGTGATGGGCGTGCTCAACCTGGCGCACGGCACGCTCTACCTCCTCGGCACCTACCTCGCCTGGGCGATCTTCGATGGCGGTTGGGCCGGCCTGGCGCTCGCGGTCGCCGCCGGCGCGGTGGCCGGCGCGGTGGGCGGCGCCGGCCTGTCGGTGGCCATGCGGCCGCTGGCCGGCCGGCACCTCGATCAGGCGCTGGCCACGCTCGGCATCGCGTTCGTCGCCGCGGATCTGTTCACCGCCGTCTTCGGCGCCGAACCGCTGCCCGCCGACCCGCCCACCGCTCTCGCGGGCTCGGTCACGATGGCCGGCCACTCCTATCCGGCCTGGCGCCTGGTCTTCATCGGCCTCGCCGCCGTTCTCGCCAGCGCCCTCCTGCTCGTCCTGGAGCGCTCTCGTGCCGGCGCCGTGGTACGCGCAGTGGCGGCAGACGAGACGATGGCCGACGCCACCGGAATCGCCACCCGGACGGTGCAGACCGCGGTGCTGGCCGCCGGTGGTGCCCTCGCAGTGGCCGTCGGAGTCCTCGGCGCCCCGGTGCTGGGCCCCGCGCCCGGCGTCGACACCACGGTCCTGGTGCAGTCCCTGATCGTCGTTGTCGTGGGTGGCTTCGGCTCGGTCAGGGGCGCGTTCGTCGCGGCGCTCGGCGTGGGCCAGATCGAGACGCTCGGCGTCGCCCTCGCCCCGAACCTCGCACCGTTCCTGCTGTTCGGCGTCATGCTCGCCGTCCTGAGCATCCGCGGCGGCGCATCGGCCGGGGTAAGGATGACATGACCGACGCCATCAGCGCGGTTGGCGTAGGCCGAGGCACTCCCGATCCGGCCGGCGCCGGCCGGCGAGCGCGACGCCTCAGGTGGTGCGCCGCGACAGCCGCGGCGATCGCGGCGGTCGCGCTGCCCTGGCTGGTCAACGCCTACATCGTCTCGCTGGCCTCCTACATCCTCGTCATCGCGCTGCTGGCCATGAGCACCCAACTGTTGGTCGGCGTCGCCGGTCTGCCCTCGCTCGGCCAGGCCGCCTACCTCGGCGTCGGTGCGTACACCGCGGCGGTCTTGGCCCGGACAGTGACCACCAGCGGCCCGGTCCACCTGGCCGCCGCCGTGGCTGCGGGCGCAGGCGCCGCGGCCGTCACCGGCGTGCTGGCTGTCCGCGTCCGCGGGATCACCTTCCTGATGATCACATTCGCGATCGGGCAACTCGCCCACGCCGCCGCTGTGCAGTGGACGGCGCGTTCCGGCGGCAGCGAAGGTCTACACACACCGGCCGTGGTGCCGCTGCCCGGCCTTCCCCCCTTGGAGTTGGATGGCTACGCCTACCTGTACGTCCTGGCCTGCGCGGCGGCGCTCGCCACGGCCCTGGCTGTCCTGCTGCGGTCGCGCTACGGCCTGGCGCTGCGTGGCATCGCCGACCACGAGCCACGCATGCAAGCCTCGGGCCACCCCACCGGCCGGTACCTGCTGGCCGCCTACGGCGCCGCCGGAGCACTCGCCGGCGGCGCCGGGGCCCTGCTGGTCGCGGCGCACCGCTACGTCTCCCCCGCCGACCTGTCGTTCGAGGTTGCCGCCCTCGGGCTGCTCGCCGCGGTGCTGGGCACCGGCACCATGCCCGGCGCCTGCCTCGGTGCCGTGCTGGTCGTCGCCAGCCGCGATTGGCTCGGCGGCATCCTCGGCGGGCACGGAATGGCCATGGTCGGTCTGCTGCTGCTCGCGGTGGTGTACGCGCCCCGGCGCAAACTGGGCCGGCTGCTGCAACGAGTTCGTGGCGGGCGGACGTGACCGTGCTCCTTCAGCTGGCGGGCGTTGGGCGTCGCTACGGTGCTCTGCACGCCGTCGACGACATCGCACTCGACGTGCGATCCGGGTCCCGGCACGCCCTCATCGGCCCCAACGGCGCCGGCAAGACCACCCTGATCGAGCTGGTATCGGGCGCGCGGCGCGTCACTGCCGGGCGCATCATCTACGCCGGTGCCGACATCACCGCTCTGCCGGCCCACCGCCGGGCCCAGCGCGGCATCATCCGCACCTGGCAGCGCCCGGCCACCTTCGACCGGCTAACCACCATCGACAACGTCATTCTCGGGCTGCGCAGCCGACCCCAGCTCGCGGCCGCCCGCAACCACGACGTCACCTCCGCCGCCCACGCCGCCCTCGCCGCGGTCGGCCTGCCGCACCGCGCCGACACACCCGCCGGGCAGCTCCCCTACGGCGAGCGCCGCCTGGTCGAGCTGGCGACCGCGCTGGCGGCCCAGCCGCGGCTGTTGCTGCTGGACGAACCCTCCGCCGGCCTGGGACCAGCCGGCGTCGCCGCCCTCACCGGACTGCTGGCCGGCCTCCCCGGCGCCGTAGCCGTGCTCTTGGTCGACCACAATCTCGATCTCGTATTCAGCCTCGCCGACACCATCACCGTGATGCACCACGGCCGGCATCTGGCAACCGGCGCGCCGGACGAGATCCGCACCAACCCCGAGGTCCGGGACGTCTACCTCACCCGGGTCGGCGGCATCAACCGCGCCGGGCGGCGAACGGCCTCACCGCCTCCCGACTCGCCTGCTCTGCGCGTCCGAGGCCTCCACGCCGGGTACGACGGCGCCCCCGTCCTCCACGACATCGCTCTCGATGTCGCCGCAGGCGAAATCGTGGCCGTCGTCGGGCGCAACGGTGCCGGCAAGACCACCCTGCTGCACACCCTGGCCGGACTGCACCGCCCGCGGCCTCCCACCCGCGTCGAGCTGCTCGGCCGGCCGATCACCAACCTGACGCCACATGACGCCGTCGCCGCCGGCATAGCGCTGGTCCCCCAGGGCCGGCGCCTGTTTGCCACGCTGACCGTCGACGAGCACTTGACCGTCAGCCGACCGACGAAGCGCGAGCCCGGCCAGTGGAGCTCCGCCGACATTCTCGCCCTGTTCCCGGAACTCGCCGCACGGCGACACCATAGACCGGGCCAGCTGTCGGGCGGCGAGCAGCAGATGCTCGCCATCGCCCGCGCCCTTCTCATTGGCCCGCGAGCGCTGCTGCTCGACGAACCCTCCGAAGGACTCGCACCCGCGCTGATCGACCAGCTCGCGCACGTGCTGGGAGAGCTCGCGTCAGCCGGCGTGGCCGTCCTCCTCGCCGAGCAGAACCTATCGCTGCCTGACGCCGTGGCCGACCGAACAATGGTCCTCACCGCCGGCCCAGCAGGGGCACGCCTTACGAACGTCGCCGACACCGCCGAGACCTACGAACTGCTCGCCTTACCCTCGATCCCCGAATCTCCGGCTGGCCGACCTGAACCCTAACCTGGCTAGACCGAGTGGGCTGCTGAACTAACGTCCACGACCCGCCTCTGCTTCGGCGAAACTGGGCGGAAGCAGCTACGTTGACTGGCGACGAACGCGATGCGTGCAGGTGTTCGCCGATGTCGCCGCGAAGCAGTCGGCTCGGCGACGGCGGCTGACACTGCCGTGCCGTTCGCCGGAGTGGTCTCGGTTGGCCCCGTGGGGTGCTCATCGGCCTGCAAGTCCTGCTGCTCGACAGGCTTCTCGCGTCGACGGCACCACCGTCGACACGCAGGAGCCGGCCCGCCGGACTCGGCTTACTGCAGGCGAACAGATCGCCAAAATGCTCGAACTCGCGTCAGCCGCTGTGGCTACCGTCCTGGTCACAGAGGAGAACCGCTCGCTGACCAACACGGGCCTACGTGGAGGATTCGGCACCTTGCCGCAGCAGGTCGTCCACTGCGAGCAGGTCATCAACCAGCGAGGCCGGATCGTTGGCGACCCGTTGAAGATCGGCCACCAGGACCACACCGTCCGGGTAGCCAACCGGACAGGGGTGCGCCTGTACGCGCGCCGGCATGGCGGCGGTGTTGATGCCGTGTGGTGCCAGCGTCAGTGCCCCCACGTTGGTTGTCTCGCGGGCGTCGAGCAGTTCGCCCTGAAGCGACGTGGTGGTGATGCGTGCTTGGTCCGCGCGGACCGGGTCGGCGGCCTCGCACAGCAACCGCACGAGCCAATCGACCGGATGTTCATGCAGGAGCCGGGCTCCGCCCTGCTCGGTTTCGCGGGTGTAGAACGTCGTGTTGCACACGAACGGCCAGTCGTCGTCAGCGCCGACCGACGCCAGCGCGTTGGTCATGGCCTTCGGAGCGGCGTCCCGGTAACCCTGGATCACGTTCGTTGAGCCCCCGCCCTGCATTACCTCGCCCTCGTCATCGCGGAGGCGTTCACGCTCCAGCTCGGCGGCGATCTCATCGAGGCTCGACCATTGGTCGGCCGACATGCTCTCGTTGCGCCAGTCCAGCGGTGCACCATACTCCTCGCCGACGCACGCTGAGATCGCGTCCAGTACCGCCCGTAGCCTCCGTGCCTCGCCGTGCCACACGTCGACCCGCTCGCGGGACGCCACGTGGAGCCTCCATCTATCGTGCATAGATCATCCGTCCTGTTGCGGCATCGGCTTGTACCGCACCCTGATTCTTCCGGTCAGTTTCGGGTTGTTGTCGACTTCGTCGCGAAATGCGCGAGCCGTCGCCAGCTCGGCGCACCACCACTCGATCGGCCGTCCGTTGGCCACCCGGACCTGCCGTTCGGCTCGTTGCACGATCTTCCGCAGACCGCTTTTCTGGGAATGTTCCCAGAACTCCTTCCAACCGCCGGTTTCGGCTTCGATGAAGCGTTTGTACCGGCCCTTGGCGTCGACCAGGACCTCGGTCGGGACACCCCCGCGGATTTCCACGGTCGTTGTGTCGAACCAGGCGACCTCCCCGTTGTGCTCGACGCGGTATTCGCGACCCGGTGGGCCGCCGGTACTGTGCCTAGCCCACTGCTCATACTCCTCGTTGAAGGGGTCGCCGTAGTGCCGGGGGGTGTCCGGTACTTCCCATCGGCCCGCCGGGGGCGGGACTGTCGCGGGTGGGCTGGTCGGCGCGGGGCTGCCAGCCCTGGCTATTTTCCCGGGCTCGGCGTGCCGTCTATGCGGGAGATCCAGTCGTTGATCTTCTGGGTTGTCTGGTTCGTCTCCTGCCCGGCCTCGGTCAGGAGCTGTTTCGTCCGCGCCGCCGCCGCGTACACGCTCTGGTCCCGGACGTTGCCCAACGTCCGCCGGGTCAACGTGTCCGCGTGACCCAGCTCGGTCAACGCCGCCGCGATCATCGACCTCGCCTGGTCCAGGTGCTGATTGGCCTGCCGAAGCTGAGCAATCACCTCTGGAATGGTCACCGACGCGACCCGACCCAGCGCCGCCCTGCGCCACCAACGTCAGCGTGATCGCCTCGGCCGCAGTGGCCTGCGCCTCCGACAACCGCGCCGCGGCCTCGTTCACGCGATCCAGCAGCACGGTCACCCGGTCCGCCAGGCCGTACGCGCCCAACGCCACGAGCTGCTCGTACAACTCCTGGGCCAGCTCGACTGTCACCACGACCGCGCGCTGCGCGTCCGCCAGTCGGTCGACCACGGTCCGCAAGCTGGCCAGGATTCGATCGATGCTCGCCACCCACCCGACGCCTCCCCAGCGGCCGATCTACGACCGTCGAAGCGTAGGAACGGACAACGTCCGGCACAAGGGGTCGCCGGCCTGTAGGCGATCGACCACAACCTCCTCGCCCGCGTCGAACGTCGTCAACCCGGACGGTGATCGTTTCGTGCTCTACCGGTACCTGTCCCACACGGCGCTGCGATCTTCGGAGATGAGTGACCGCAATCGGTGAGCGAGCTGGCGCGCGACCTCGGGCCTGCCGGCGATGCCGTCGATGACACTGGTGACCAGTTGGAGCTCCCGAAGATCCCGCAGGACTGGCCATCCCGACCATGTGGTGATGTCGAAGCCGTATGCGTCGACGAAGGCCAGATAGTCCGGCTTTGACCGGCCGAAACGTGTCAGACCGTGGGCGACGGGAACAAGGTCCCACTCCCGAGGGCCATGGCAGAGTCCGTCCAGGTCGCACAGGATGGTGCCGGGGTCCGGCGCTGGCCGCTGCGGCAGCCCGGTCGGCAAGGCGTTTCCGGTGTGCGCGTCAGCGTGGATCACTCCCCACGGATAGTGCCATCGCACGTGGTGCAACTGGACCTCGATGTCGTCGCAGTGTTGGCGAAGCAGGCGCAGGAGGTCCTCGATGTCACGGTCGAGTTCGGCGCGTGCCCATTGCCGGATGGCGGCCGAATCGGCGGCAGGAAGCATTTCGACGGCCGCTAGCCGGCGGCGGCACTTGTCGACCTGTGACCAGGCAGGGAGATCGACGGGCAGGTGGTCTACCGCGTGGATCGCCTTCAGCGGCGCTGCGAGATCCACCGGCTTCGGCTCAACATCGGTGGTGCTCACCCGTTGCCAGAAGGTAGCGACCCATTCCCCCGCGCGCACCGGCTGGGTTGGCACGTCGTACGCGAGCCGCACGGCTGGCACGTTCGCCGCTTCCAGCGCCGCCGCCGCGGCGGCTACTCGGCCCGCCCGTTCGGCCGCTAATGCGCCGCGGGCGAGCCGGGCGACATATGGACCGATCGCGAAGACAGCGTTCATTGTGTACTTGATCAGCTGTGCTCGATCAGGGTCCACGCCGGCGAACCGGGAAACCTCAGCAAGCCCCCGGCGGAGGTCTTCGGCGGCCTGCGGTGTCAGGGCGGTGGTCATTCGTTGGCCTGCAGAGCATCCAGCCGTGCTCCCAGTGCAGCTAGCTGCGGGTGCTTGTCGGCGTGGGGCGCTGCGACCTCCCAGAAGCCGGTCAGCCGGTCGACCACACGTGCCGAACGGATGCCGTCTTCTGCCAAGGTGATCGCCCGTGATCCGTAAGTACACGCTTCACCGAATTCACCTGCCAGCGCGCTCGCCGACGCCACTGAGATCATGTCGAACACATACGATCGGCGGTCCTCGGGCTGGCGTAGCTTGACCGCCTGGTGGGCTTCGTCCACCGCGATGTCGGCAAAGCGTCGATGGTCCTCGTGCCGGGCCAGCGCAATGTAGATGACTCCAGAAATTCCATGGACGTCGGCCTCAGCCAACGCAAATCGCGTCCAGGCCGGCGCGGTGTCCGGGTTGGCGCGATCAAGTTCGTTACGAGCGCGGGTAAGGGAATCTTTCACCTGCTCCGGCACGCCGAGCAGGGCGTAGGCCCATGCCGTGTTGGCGTGGAGGATGGCGATGCTGGCCGGGCACCCGGACTGTTGGGCGGCGAGCTGACCAAGCCCGAACAGGTGGAGCGCCTCATCCGGCTCGCCCTGATGCAGACTCACACGCCCCAGTCGGTACAGCGTGTTGGCCAGCAGCGGCAACGCGTTGGCCTGCCGGGCCAGCACAAGGCTTTGAGTCAGATGTCGACGTGCTGCGCTGTGCCGGTCCAGGTCGTGCGAGATCCAGCCGACCAGGTTGTGGAGATCGGCCAGCGCCACGCGAAGTTCCGATGCGACGGCATCGGACTCGCAGTCGCTGGACAGCAGGCTCATCGCCCACGTCACGTACCCAAAGGCCGACATCAGGCACGCGCCGCCACCTGCTGCCGCGTCGAGCCGCCGGTGAAACTGTGTGATCCCGCGAAGCGTCGATATGTCATCCGCCGTCACCACGGCCGGCACCTGAACGGCGGCCGGTGGTGGCAACCAACGATGTACGTCGGCCGGGATGGATCCGACGGCGATGCTCGCCAGGGCCCCGATCAGGTCGAGGCGGTCGGCGCGAGTGCGTAGGCCCTCCACAACTGCTGCCGATGATGCTGCTCGGTACTGGTCGACGGAGGGATCGAAGCCTAGTCCCATGTAGTGACGGGGAATGTTGAGCCCTTCGGCGATGCGCTCCAGCACGGCGTACTCGGTCACGATTCGTTTGCCGTTGGCGATCTCCGATACCCGGCCTGCTCCGATGCTGATGGCCTGTCCGATAGCTGTGTAGCTCAGTCCCCTGCTGTGGAGGTAGCGAAAGATCGCGCCAAGGTCGTGGCGGGCCAGGTAGAAGGTGACTGGCCGGTTGTCCCACCGGCCGCCGTCCCACCAGGACGGAGGTACCGCGTCCGTCATGGCGCATCCTCTCCGTGATCAGCGTGGTCGTCATGTCTGCATGAGAACCTGGGCCCCGAACACACCTTGCTGGGCTATCTCACCGCGAGACGTGCGCAGTGGCTACGGCACGGCCTGCCAGTGCCACGGCCGGGGGCCGTGCTCGCCGCGTATGCAGGCCACGCGGAACAGCGCTTGTTGTTGTACTCGGGGATATTTGAGCGCCATTTGGGCCGCAAAGGTCACCTTCCGGAGTTCGCGGATATCCCGCAGCGTCTCGTAGCCGGACCACGTCGTGACGTCGTAGCCGTAACGTTCGCAGGCAGTGGCCCAGTCAGGGGCACTGAGCGAGCCGAACGTGAAGTGGTCGACTGCGATCGAGGCCAGATCCCACTCCGGGGGACCGAACGCAAACCGTTCGAGGTCGAGTAGGACTGGCCCGGCCGCGGTGTGGACGATGTTGCCACCCCATGCGTCGCCGTGCACAGCGGCGCGGGGGAGACCTGGGGGCAGCTGCTCGTACTGCTGGCGCAGCGTGTTCAGGTGTTCTCGCAACCAGCTCCGATCAACCTCGGCAAGCGTGACGGCGGTATCGATCCTCTCCCCCAGTCGCACGAATGGGGCCAACGGCGGAAGACCAAGATCGGCAGGCGGCGATAGCCGGTGTAGCCGACGCAGAGTCTCTGCAACCTCAGCGGCGCTACCCTCGCAATGCTCGGGCAATTCCTTCCAGAACGTGACAGCCCGGCCGTCGACGGCGACCGGCTGGTCAACGTCGCGCAGGGCCTCGACGAGGGACAGGCCGGCGCCTGCCAGCCATCGCGACACCTGGACCTCCTTGCGCGCCGCCTCGACCTGGCCTTCCCGGCTAACCCTGGCGACGACGCCGGCTGGCAGGCGGAAAGGGTGTTTTCCGCGGTCCGGATGATCTCGGCGCCGATGCTGTTGATGCCCGCCTGACGGCATGCACGGCGCAGGGCAGTTTCGTCGCCGGTCACGTCACGGCTCCGACCGTTTCCCCGTCGTGGCTGCGGTGGAACCGCAGGTCAGGCTTCCACATCAATGCGATGAACGTCTCTGAGATCGCGTTCGATGTGTTCGAAGATGTCCGCATCCGTCTCCTGCTGCCACCGGGGAAGGTCATCCCAATCGGTGACGTACGCCGGCTTCGGGTCGGGGAAGTGCTTGAAGATCTGCCCGATCCAGCACAGGGCGACGAAGCGGCCCTTTTGCTGGCGGCTGAGCTTGGCCGTAGCACTGTCGGTGGCGATGATGAACGCCCGCACTTGGTCGTGGACCGCGGCGGCGCTGCTTCGCTCCCACTCGGGAGTCTCCTCCCACGGGGCGACGTAGGACGCCTTGGGCTCGCCCGGATGGTGCCGCCGTACACCGGCTATCCACGCCTCACGGAAGACTCGCCCGACGGTCTCGGTCTGCATTGCAGGAGGTCTCCCTTGGTCTATCGACGGGCTTCGCGGCCAGAGCGCCAATCTGCCCCACCCGGGAGCCTAAACTCACATCCACCGACGCACGTAGGGGGAACCCTATGACCGGCCTGCCCTCCATCGGCGACCAACTTGGCCGGCTTCGCTCCCAGCGCGGGCTGACGCAGGAGCAGCTAGCCGAGCGGTCCGGCGTTTCCGTCGATGTGATTCGTAAGCTTGAGCAGGGTTCCCGTTCCACGGCGCGGATCAAGACGCTGGTCGCCCTGGCTGGCGCTCTCGACGCGAACGTGTCGGTGCTGATAACGCCGCGAACCACTCTTGCACCACTAAACGATCAAGACCCCGCGCTTGAGGCCATACGGCAGGCCGTGACCTTCGGTGGTGTGCCCGGCCTCGAAGGACTCGATGAGCCGGCCGCCGATGAGCAAGCCAGCCTGGCCGCCAGCGCCGGAACCGCATGGCGCCTCTGGCAACGGGGCGACTACTCCACGGTTGCCGCGATCCTTCCCACACTGGTCACCGAGGCACGGTACGCGTGCCGGGACCTCGACGGTGACGACCAGGTCGACGCCTTCGGGCACCTTGCTACTGCGTACGAGGCGGCTGCTGGGGTCGCCATCATGCTGGGCATGGACGATCTTGCCTGGCTGGCCGCCGAACGTGCCGTCGCCGCCGGGCAGCGCAACGGCGCCCCGGTTGTGGCGGCGTCGACGCGGCACTGGGCGTCGTGGATTCTGCGTAGGCAGGGGCGCTACACCGAGGCTGTCGCTGTCGCCACCCGCGCCGCGGAGGACCACGAGCCGAGCCTGATGCGCGCCAGCACCGCTGAGCTGGCCGTGTGGGGCGGTCTACTGGTCAGCGCGTCCGGCGCTGCAGCACGTGATGAGCAGCCAGAACGCGCTGATGAGCTGTTATCCGTCGCCCGTGGCGCCGCTGGCCGTTTGGGCCGCGACCACACCGACCGGTGGTCGGTGTTCGGGCCGCGGCTGGTGGCGCACACCGCGGTCACCAATGCGGTCGAGATGGGCGACTACGAGCGGGCGCTGCACCTGGCGCGGGCAGTCGAGATGACCGAGGGGACGCTGCCGCCGACGTGGGAGGCGAGGTATCTGCTCGGGCTGGCGCAGGCGCAGGTCGAGCAACACCAGGATGCTGCGGCCGTGTCGTCGTTGGCGCAGGCGAGGCGGGTAGCGCCGGAGTGGGTGCGCTACTACCGTCTCGCGCGTGACGTGACGTTGGAGTTGCGGCGGCGGCCGGTTCGGCGGCACAACGGTGAGCTCGCCGAGGTGGCCCGGCACCTGGGCCTATCGAACTGACCCGCAGCGCCCCACCGAGGCAGCTCGGTCAGGGCACAGAATCCCGTGCGTACGCGGCAGTCAACATCGCGATCGGCCGGTAGGACACCACGTCATACCGGCCGTTTCCGTGTGGCCGCCGATTGGTGCCGGCCGTCCCTTCCGCCCTTTTGCACCTGCTCGGATCATCGGATAACGGTGCGGTCCTCGTCCGACCTCGGATGTCGCGGGCTCCGCTCTCCCGCACCCGCATCCCGGGTGCGTGTCCCTTGACGACTTCCATAGCTGCCTCACCTGTCCCGGCTGGTCTGCCGGAAGGAGAAGCGTTCAGGCCACGGACACCGCAGCGCGCCTGGCCTCACAGCGTCAACGGAAGCGAAGGGGGCCGACCCCCGGCGCTACGGCAAGCAGCCGGCACGGGAGCCCCATGCCGGCTACGTACGTTACGAGATCAGCTTTCTCCGTGGTAGATGTCGGCGTGTCGCTAGACCGCCGACGGGCCTTGACCCTGGAGCGGCGGTCATGACGCCGCTCCAGGGTCATAGGTCAAATTCGCCGTCGCGGACAGCGGTGACGAACGCCCTCCACTCATCGGGGGTGAAGATCAGAGCAGGGCCAGTCGGATCTTTGCTGTCGCGCACCGGCACGATGTTGGCGGTGGCGTGCAGGTTGGTCGCGACCTCCACGCAGTTGCCGCCGTTGTTGCTGCGGGTGCTCTTGCGCCAGATGGCGCCGGTCAGGTCAGCCACCGGTGAGTCCTTCCATTGCAGTGGTGATCATCTTCCTCGACGCGGAGTCGTCGAGTGCCCGTTGTCCGAGATCGTCCCAAGCGAGCTCGTAGGCGCTGACCTCGTCGGGCTTGTTGAGATACATGGCCCCGGTCAGCGTGTCGACGTACACCAGTGGTGGCTCCAGCAACTCCTCGGTGCGCGGATCCTTGGGGAAGTCGAGGATCGTAAAGGCGCTGGCGGCCATGCCGCCATGAACACCGGCAGAGAACGGCAGCACGCGCACGGAGATGTTGTCCTGCTGGGTCAGATCGAGTAGGTGCTTGAACTGCTCGGCCATCACTGAGCCGTCGCCTGCGGAGCGGTGCAGAGCCGACTCGTTGAGGATCACGCTCAGATCTGGCGCGCGCCGCCCGGTCAGCAATGACTGGCGTTCCATCCGGACTGCGACGCGGCGCTGGATCTCGACCTCGTCGATATAGCCGGCGGGCACTCGCGTGACCTGCTCGGCGTAGGTCTGCGTCTGCAGTAGGCCGGGTACCAGCTCGGGCTCGTACTGGCGGATCTTCTCCGCGCTGTCCTCCAGCGAGACGTACAAGCCGAACCACTCGGGTAGCGCCGTCTCGGTGTAGTCGTGCCACCAGGACTTCCGGCGGCCGTTGCGGGTCTCGGCGGTGAGCGCCAGGAGCAGCTGGGTGTCTTGCAGCGATGCCTTGTAGAGGTCAAGCATCGCCTTGACCTCGATATCCCGGAACCGGACGGACTCGTGCCCCTCCTCCATCCGGCCGAGCGTGGCCCGGGCTCGCTGCAACGCGGCTGCGGCATCCTCCTGCGTCAAGCCGGCGTGCTGCCGTAGAGCTGTCAGGCGGCGTCCGATGTAGCGACGGAGCAGCGCCGAACTAAGCATGTCGGACACCCGAGGCACCTCCCGGTTCTTTTGGGCATGTGTCACGCCCATTTTATACACGCTTCGAAGATAAGCGTGGCAGACGGGACCGGCCTTTTTAGCGCTCCTCCCGCTGGTCAGAATCATGGTGAGCCGCCCGAACTAGCCCGATCGAGGATGGGCGGTTGCTAATTGAGCGGACTAACCGATAGCTTGATTTCCCAACCTGTGAAGCACAGATACGGACTCCGCGAAGGCCGAGGACCAATGTGGTGACTACACCCGCTCCCGCCTTGGACCCGAACCAACGCGACCCAGGCGAGGTGGTCCCCGCCGGGGAGTACCGCCCCGACGATCCCGTGTGGGTCCACAGGGACGGCGCCTGGCGAGCGGGGGTCGTTGAAGCCGCCTCGAACATAGCGATCATGGTGACGTACCGACGTACCGATGGACGGGGCACCGGCGTCGACACCATGACCGCCCAGTACGTCGTCTCCCGCAACGTGGCCGATCCGGATCTTGATGGACGAGGGGCCTCGCGGACAAGAGCTACTGATCGTCGAGGGGGCGCATCATGAACTCCACCCCGAACCTCGAACTCGCCGCTCGCATCGCGGAGTTTGGTCTGACTGAGGTTGAGATCGCCGACCTGCTCAACGACGCGATCGAAGACAAGACTGGCAAGCGTCGCAAGGTCAGCGACCGATACGTCCGCCTCCTCCTCTCCGGCCAGATCAGATGGCCCTGGCCGGATACCCGCACCGCCATCGAAGACGTGTTTCAAATGTCCGTCTTAGACCTGGGCTTCGCACCACCAGGAAGATCATCCTCCCGAGGGCGCCGGCCCGCACGTACGCTGGGAAGCGTGACGGAGGGAGGACCAGTGGACCGTCGCGAGGTGTTGGGAATCGCTGGCGGCGTCGTGATCACCGTCGTGATACCCGCACTGCCAAGCCGGGGCCGGCTCGGCATGTCCGATGTCGATCGACTACGCACGCCCCTAGGCGAACTGATCAAGACCGACAACCGGATCGGCGGGGTGACTCTCGCTGCCGTAGCGTCCCAGCAGGCGAAACGGATCCTGGGAGCCGTCGAGCACTACGAACTATCGACCCGGGTCGAAAGATCGCTCTACGCCCTTGCCGGTGAATACCTGGCCGTGGCGGGCTGGTTCTCGACTGACGCCGACGAGTTGGACGTCGCCGGCGAGTTCCTCAACCAGGCGCTGCGGACGGCGAGTATCGCTCGTGATCCGTTGCTCCAAGCGCAGATCTGGAACTACATGGCGATGCGGGCCCGGCAGGCGCGGGCGTACACGGAGGCCCACGCGGTGGCAAAGGCAGGGCTGGATTCCACCGCAGCCCGGCGCAATCCGAAGGTGGCCGCGCTATTCCACGCCCGGGTGGCGCACGGCCATGCCTTCCGGGGTGAATATGGCTCGGCGGATCGCTCCCTCGGTCGGGCACGCGCAGCCTTGGGCCGGGTAAAGGACGACACACCCACGCCGCAGTGGGTGGAGTTCTTCGACGAGGCCGAGCTTGATGGTCTCGCGGCGATCGCGTTCAACGCCCTTGGCCGGTATGACCGAGCCGAGGACCTCGCCCAGCGCGACCTAAACACGCTGTCTGGGACCTACGTCCGAAACCGTGCACACGTCGTGCTCCACCTAGCCGAGGCCCGGTTGGGCTATCGCGAAGCCGAGCAGGCCGCCCACGACGCCACAGCGGCACTCCATCTCGCCGACCAGATAACGGGTGGCGTGCGGACAGGCCGAGTCGCAAGTCGGCTCGCTAGCCTGCGCCGACGATTCGACCAATGGTCCCAAGTCCCTGCGGCCAGAGACTGGATCGAGGCTTACGACACCGCTTTGGCCGCGAGCTGATGACGGCTCCTACACGGTTGGGATACAGGCATTACACCACTGCTGACGTAGCGGACATTCGCGATATTCTTGTCGATATTTACGCCGAGGTGTATGCCGACCGCCTGAGTGAGCCGTTCTTGACAGCAGACCGTTTCCAAGATCGGTTAAATTGGCACCTGAGCGAGCCGAACTGGGGAGCAGTGGTCGGGTATGTCGATGATCAGCCGGTCGGCTACACCTACGGTGCTTCACGATCGGCTAACGCGTCCTACTGGCAGCACGTCTCACCTACGCCGGTCGCCGAGTTCGCCCGCGAGACCGGTACCCGGACCTTCGCGCTGTTCGAGCTGATGGTCCGCGCGCCCTGGCGGAAAACCGGGGTATCTCGCACGCTCCACGACGAGCTTGTCTGCAGCCGGCACGAGGACCGTGTGTGCTTGTTCGTTGAGCACGACCACCCCAAGGTGCGCGCGCTGTACGAGACGTGGGGCTACGCGATCGTTGGAGTCAGCAGGCCACGCCCAGAAGCGCCTGTATACGACGTGATGGTCCTCGATCGGAGCGATCGACTTCAGCACAGATAGCCCTCGCCCCCCCGGCGGCTGGCGGGCGACGATCTGCATGCCGATCTCGGGTCCTAGGCGTGCCGACTGCGTCCGTTTGCCCGCCGACTGGAGGCTAGAGTCCGTCGACCGGGTGTGCTGTCGTAGCGACCCGTTGTAAGGTGCCGTCAAGCCGTTGAGACAGGCGGAGTGTTGAAGATCCCCCGGGGTGCACCCCCCGGGGGATCTTCGGTTCGTTGCCGCTAGATGTCGTAGCGGCCGGCCTTCACGTCGTCGAGGAACGCGGCGAACGCGGTCGGGCTGACGATGTGTGCGCCGGCCTCGGGACGCGTGCTGTCCCGCATGGCGATCACGTCTGGCAGATTGGCTGCGACGTCCACGCAGCCTGTGTTAGCTCCGGTGCTACGGACAGCCTTCCGCCAGTTAGCTTGAGACAGGTCGGTCATGTGCTTACTCCAGTGTTGCAGCGAGTTGCTCGAGGTGGGCCGTGGTAGCGGGGGCGTTCACCGCCGCATCACGGATCCGGTCGAAGATCATGGAGTAGCTGGCAACTTCGTTGGTATTGCTCACCTCCTGAGTTACGGCGTCGTTTTCCACGTAGACCAAGCTCGGCTCGTCGCCGGGGAAGTCGAAGATACTGATCAAGCTACTCATCCCCGGATGTGGCCCGTCCGCGAAGCGAAGCAGCCGCAGCTCGACGCCCGGTCGGCGGCTTACGTCGACCAGGTGGGCTATCTGGGCGCGCCGCGCGGCCCGGGTGCCCCACCGGTATTTCAGGGACGCCTCCGTGATCACAGCGATCAGCTCAGGGGCGGCGATCAGCTCAGGGGCGGCGGCGCCGTTGAGGATCTCCTGCCGTCGTAATCGTGCTTCCAGCATTCGCTTGCGCCATGCCGGCGGCTGTGTGCCCACGCGCATGTGCGCTTCGATGTAAGCCGGTGTCTGGAGGAGTCCAGGCAGGATCAGCGGCATGAACACGCGGATACGGGCCGCGTCGGCCTCGTAGCCGGGGTACTCGTTGTCACCGAACACGTCGCCGTACTCGCGCCACCACGACCGTACACGGGCCAGCACGGCAAGACCCTCTAGCTCTTGTCGCTCGCCATCGGTCACACCGTAGAGGCGCAGCAGGTCTCGGACGTCACTCATCTCTGGCCGCCTCCAGGCGTTGGCCTCGAAGCGGCCGACCTTGCCGCGGCCCCAGCTCAGCTTGTCGCAGACCTGGTTGGCGGTGTAGCCGTTCCTGATTCGCAGCTCGGCAAGTCGACGAGACAGGCGCCGCTTGGCGACGGTGGCGCCGTACCTGTTGGTCACCCGGCCCTCCTCCTAGACAGGGCGTCGCGAGCAGCATATGCCCTCTCAAATTGTGAATCACAAACCGGCCCATCGCGGCACGGCGACCGCCTCCACGAGACCGTTAGCAGACGCTCGTGCGCGAGGTCGGGATCGAGGACCCAGTTGGTAGCGGGGAAAGATCAGGAACCTTCGTCAAAACGATGAAGGCAGCAGAATGGCCAGCACCGGCGCCACCCGAGTTGGGACTGGTGCCTGCCGCCAGAACCTTACGCACGCGTATCTCGTCGATAAACTCCCGCTAGGGAGGACCGGACCGCGTCGTCGAACTCGCCGCCCTTTGCTCCGTCAACGAAGCACTCCCACTCATGGCGGTTGTACACCAGCACCCGGCCACTCGGGTCTCCGGCGACACGCGTGAGCACCCACCGCCCGTGAAGGGCCTCAACGAATGCCACCTCGATGGTCCCGTCTCCTCCACCGGAGCGGTGCCACGTCTGCGTGTCGACGTCGACTCCAAGCTCAGCGACCGTGGGTTTGCCCTTTCCCACCATAAGTGCCTTCCTTGTCCGGCCGGTCGACGCGGATGCCGATTGCCCGTGTCGCTGAAGAACGAGTGGTCACGGCTTACGTGCGACGGCCGCGTAGAACCACCGGGAACCGTCGCTGTCGGCCGCCTGCGGGTCTTCGGCGCCCCATTGCCCGACGTACGTCACAACTGGGTCGGCGCCCTCATAAGGTGGCACGACCTCCAACCCAGCGAAGAGCCGCTCGATCTCGGCCTTGGTGCGTGTGGTCGCTGGGGTAGTAGTGCTGGCGTAGACCTTGCGCCCCGCGTCCACAATGCGTTCGGCTTGGCGGTCCGCGGTGACGGCGGACAGCGCGAGGTAGGACCCGGACGCCACCGCGTCGACATAGCTCGCTACGACTCCCCACGGGTCATCCGCGTCAGGCACGAACTGCATCACCGCAACCAGCAGCAGCCCGACCGGTTCGCCGAAGTCGATCAGACGCTGGGTATCCGGGTGGCCGAGGATCTTTCCTGGTTGCCGAACGTCGCCCAGGATCACGGCTGTGCCGTCCACGCCGGCCAGGATCTCGCGGCCGCGAGCGATCACACGTGGGTCGATGTCGACATAGACGACCCGGCCATCCGCGACGGCATCGGCGACTACCTCGTGGGTGTTGCGCTGGGTAGGTAGGCCAGCTCCGATGTCGAGGAACTGTCGGATGCCCCACTCCGTCGCCATCCGCTTGACCGCACGCTGGAGGAATCCCCGGTTGGCCCAGGCGCCATCGATGACATCGGGGCTCACCTGTCTCATCCGCTCGACGGCGGCGCGGTCGGCCAGGCTGTTGGCGGTTCCTCCGAGGTAGCAGTCGTACATGCCGGCCACGGACGGCTTGTCTGGGGCCTCTGCATCATTCATAGATGTCCATATCTCCAGGAAGACGGGGGTTGGTTCGTTGGCTGGGTCCGCCTTGGGGTGCTTCGCCACGGAGCCACCGCGGTTACCTGCGCGAGATCATCGAATTGACCACCGCCCACGACCGCCCGGAACCGGCGCGGCATTGCCCACGCCGCCTCCATCATGGAACCTCCTGCAACAGTGTGGCGCCCCTAGGTGCGAATCACAAACCTTGACGGCGCAAAATTGTGAAACCGTCTACGATCTCCGCGTGCGCGAGGCGTCCGGTGGTCGCGTCGTTGCTTAACTCCTGCCTGCTCCCCAGGCGCTTCGCCTCGTCGGCCCGGGCGAGTACAGGGGTTTTGGCGTACTCGTAGTCGCTGGTGGCCACTCGGCGCAACCCGGGGACCCAGAAGTTTCCGGTTCGATGCGCGTAAGTGGGCCTTGTTCTTCCTTCCGGGACCTGGGCCACGCCTGGTGTGCTTTTGATAGCAGATCGATGACCTTGGTCTGTGACCACGAGGCTCCCCGCCGCTGTACGCCAGCATGACTACGGCGGTGGGTGACCAGGAGCGGTTCGTAGGCGACAACGACGGGGACTGCCGCCGGCGCCCCGCTCCGTCCCGGAAGGAAGCAACGGGGCGGCGACTCGGTGCACCACCGTCGTCGCTCCGTTGCCTGGTCCGCGCTTGCCCGACCGCTGCGAAGACGGTCGGGCGCGACAACGACAAGACGACGAGTGCGGGGTAGGACAGTGCGAGCATCGTCTGGCGGCGTGGCGTCATGACGGCTTCGGACAACGCCGCCCTGGGCGCTACCGCGCCAACGCAGGTACGGGACCGCATGCGCTGGGAATCGGCGCTGCGGAGGGCCGCACTACACAAACGCAGCATCGCCGACCCGAGCCGGTGCACGGATGCACGTTGCGGGCACGGGTACCTGTGTCTTCCTCGCCGCCAGAGTTGGCCTCGAATCTGGACCGCCCTGCACGATCTGCGGTCCGTGGATGTCCAGCTCATAACCCCGACGGGGGCTCGCTCAGCGACGGCGTCGGTCGGAGGTGGTCGGCGATGAGGATCACCAAGAAGATCGCAGTGGTGGTCGCCGTGCCGCTTGTCGTGATGGGGTTGTTCGCCGGCTGGGCATTGACCAAGACGGCCGGTGAGCAGTTGGCTGCCAACCGTCTGCGCTCACTGGTGGCTGTCGCCGACCAGGCCGGGGATCTGGCGCACCAGCTACAGAACGAGCGGACCGCGGCCGCCGTCATGCTCGCCGGCGGCTCGGCGGCCGAGCCGACCGCCACCTACGCGAAGAGTGTGGCGGCCACGGACGAGGCCGCGGATCGCTTCCGGCAGCTCCGGGCGCGGTTGTCAACGCTTCCCGCCGGCACAGCCACCTTGGTCGACCACGTTGACGGCCAGCTCGACCGGCTGGCCAGCCTGCGGGACCAGGTCCGGTCGGCACCTACGGCAGCATTGTCATCGGTCATCTTCACCTACCGCATTGTGATCGCCAACCTGATCTCGTACCGCGAGGCGGTGCCGCAGGCGGGTGGCGCTCCGGCGGATTTGGCTGATCAGATCCGGGCAGCGGCGGCCCTGTCGCGGGCCATCGAGTTCACCGCCCAGCAGCAGGTTGCGGTGCTGCGGGCATCAGCTTCCCGATCGCGGCTCACACCCGCTGGGCAGCAGGAGATCATGGCCGCTCGTGCGGGCTACAGCGAGGCCGTTTCGGCGTTTGCCAGTTTGGCCTCGCCGCAGTGGCAGGCGTGGCTTGATCGCGCGCTGACCGGGCCGGACGTGCTTACCGCGCAGCGTCTGGAGGACCTGGTGGCTCGGACGTCGGCCGGTGCCGCCCTGGAGTTGGACCTCGGCCAGTGGGTCGCTGCCACGACGGCTCGTGCCGACCTGTTGCACGGTGTGGAGCAGCGCGTCGACGCGGCTCTGCGTGCTGCAGTGGGCCGGCTGCATGACCGCATCCGCGCCTTGGTGGTGGTCCAGGCGGCCGTGGTGGTGGTGGCTCTGCTCGCTGCCGTGTTGGTGGCGGTGTGGCTTGGCCGCTCGATGATCCGGCGGTTGAAGCGTCTGACCGGCGCCGCACGTGACATGGCGTTTACGAGTCTGCCCGGGGCGGTGGAGGAGCTGCGCAGGGTGGGCGCTCGCGAGGTGAATCCGGACGAGTTCGCCGCCCGGTTCGGCACGCCGCTGCACATGGACGACGGAGGCGACGAGATCTCCGACGTCGGTAGGGCGATCAGCGTGGTGCACCGGGAAGCGATCCGCATGGCAGCCCAGGTGTCCAACACCCGTGCCGGTCTCGGTCAGATCTTTGTCAACCTTGCCCGGCGTGCACAGCATCTGGTCGGTGCGTTGACCCGCGAGCTGGACGGGGTCGAACGCACCGAGGACGACCCCGACCGGCTCGCGCATCTGTTCAGGCTGGATCACCTGGTCACCCGTATGGGCCGCTACACCGCGAACCTGCTGGTCGTTGGCGGACACGGCTCGGGCCAGCTCCGCGGCGCCGATGTGCCGCTGGCCGAAGTCCTCAGGGCTGCGGGATCCAGGATCGAGCGCTACACGCAGGTCTACGTAGGACCTGTCGAGCGGCCAGTGCTGGTCGCCGACCAGGCCGTCGACGATGTGGTGAACCTGTTCGTGGAGCTCATCGACAACGCTGCCGCCTACTCGCGCCCCGACGTCCCCGTCCAGGTCGACGTCCAGGCACCGCGGGATCGCGTCATCGTCCAGGTCATCGACCAGGGCATCGGGATTCCGCCTGATCAGTGCGACCAGTTCAACCAGATGCTCGCGGTGCCGCCCCCGATCGACATCGCGGTCGTCCGCACGATGGGCCTGACCGTCGTGGCGCACATTGCCTCCTGGTACGGCATCAAGGTCGTGCTGCGACCGCGCGTCGGGGTGGGAACGATCGCTGAGGTTCTCCTGCCGGCCACGGTGGTCCGTGTCGAACGTGGGGAGAGCCGACCGCCGGCGGTCGCGGAGCCTGTTGTGCCTCGACCGCTGGAGCGGCGACCGCACACTGCGCCGGCAGCCACGGACGCGTCCTGGGCGGCACGGTCGCTCGCCCACGTCGCCGTGCCCGCAACGCCACACCAGGGGCCGCGCGGCGATGGCGGCGCAGGAGAGGCGGCGGGCTACCGGACAGCCGGCGCGGCCACGGTGGAGCTTCCGCTCCCACCGCCGCCGATCTTCGGCGAGGTCGAGCGACGGTGGGGCGGGTTCTTCGCCCGCAGCATGTCTGCCTCAGCGGTTAGCCGGGGCACCATTCGGGCCGAAGCCGGTGCGGGTCCCGAGCAGTCGTGGCGCAGCCCCGCCGACGAGGGTTGGGCGGCCGCGGCCCAGGTCGCCACTCCCCGCGTCTTGCGGGAGATGCCTACTGGTCTGCCCCGCCGGGATCCGATGGCGAACCTAGTCCCGGGTGCGGTACCCGCGGCCGACGGATCTGTCTCGGCGGTGGACTACCGCAACCCCGATCAGGTGGCGGCGTCGGTGGCTGCCTTCGCACGGGGAACCGCGAGCAGGCGTCCCCAACATCAGCTGATGCCGGTCGCCGCCGGCACCTCACATCAGGAGCGCCGGTGACCCACATACCCATCGAGGAGCTGGATTTTCTCCTCAATGACTTCGTCCAGCGGATGGTGCCTGATGTCCAGCACGCCGTGGCGGTGTCCTCCGACGGCCTGCTCGTGGCAGCAACCCAAAGCCTGCCCCGGGACCGCGCCGACCAACTGGCCGCCTTCGCCGCGGGGTTGACGAGCCTGGTGACCGGGACGGCGCGCTGCATGGACGCCGGTGCTGTCATCCACAACGTGACCGAACTGGAATCCGGGTTCCTGTTGTCGATGGCCGTGTCGACCGGTGCGTCCCTGCTCGTGCTGGCCAACAGCCCGTGCGACCTGACACGGGTCTGTTACGAGATGACCCAGTTGATCAACAAGGTTGGGCACGCGATCACCCCGCAGGCACGCGGTGACCGGCTGTTGCCCGACGGGCCACCCTCTTCCTCCTGGTAACGGCGGCGATACGGCAAGGGTAGGAGTTTTGTCAGTGCAGGCATGGGCCACGACCCCCAGGGCGGCGGTGACCTCGGCGAAGATTGTCGTCGCCGGTGGGTTCGGGGTGGGCAAGACCACGTTGGTCGGTGCTGTTTCCGAGATCACGCCGCTGACGACCGAAGCGGTCATGACGGCCGCCAGCGTGGGAGTGGATAACAGCCAGCTGGTTCCGGCCAAGACCGCGACCACCGTTGCCATGGACTTCGGCCGCATCACCATCGACCCCACTCTGGTGCTGTACCTGTTCGGTACGCCTGGGCAGAACCGGTTCTGGTTCATGTGGGACGAGTTGGTCCGCGGCGCGATCGGCGCTGTGGTGCTCGTGGACGTGCGGCGGTTCGCCGACTGCTTCGCCGCCGTCGACTACTTCGAGCGCGCCGGGCTGCCCTTCGCGGTGGCGGTCAACGAGTTCGACGGTGCGCCGCGCCACCGGGTCGAGGACATCCGCGACGCCCTGACCCTGGACAACTCGGTCCCGATCATGAACTGCGACGCCCGCGCCCGCGAGTCCGCGAACCAGGTTCTCATCTCCCTCGTCGAACACGTCCTCACCCGTCGCCGGGCTGCCGCGTTGGCCGCCCGAGCGGGTGCCCTCCCGCCGGCGCCGGCCGGTGCCCAGCCCAGGTAATCCGCCACCCCTTCCCCGTTTTTGGAGGCGTACATGACCCGGTTCCGATGCCCACGCCGGCCGCGATGGCTCGTCGTCCTGGCCGCTCTGCTTCCCTTCGCGTTCGCCGCTGGCGGGTGCGGCAGCGGGAGCGGTGCGGATCCCGGCCGGGTGAAGATCGGCTTCCTGGCGTCGCTGTCGGGCACCTTCCAGGCGGTGGGTGAGGACATGCGCGATGGGTTCGCCCTCTACCTGGACACCCACGGCGGCAAGTTCGGCGGCCGCGTCGTGGACCTGGTCGTGGCCGACGAGGGCGACGGCCCCGCCACCGCCCTGCCCGCCGCGACTCGGATGGTGAAGCAGGACCGGGTAGCGGCTCTCGCGGGGATCGTAGCCGGCGGCTCGTACCAGGCGGTCTCGGCGCTCACCATCGAGAACAAGATTCCTTTGGTGGGCGCCAACGGTCGACCCGACGTCAAGGATGCAACCTGGTTGTGGCACACCAGCTTCATCTCCGACGAGCCGGGCGCGGCCATCGCCCCCTACATCAAGGAAAAGGTGGCCGGTCCCGTCTGGGCGATCGGCCCGGACTACCAGGGCGGCCACGACGAGCTACGCGGCTTCACCGAGACCTACACCAGGCTCGGCGGCAAGCTGGCCAACCCTGACGGCAAGACCGCATGGACGCCGTTCCCGGCCACGACCAACTTCCTGCCCTACTTCGCGCAGATCCGCAACTCCGACGCCAAGGCCGTATACGCCTTCTACGCCGGCAAGAACGCCATCGACTTCGTCAAGCAGTACAAGCAATCCGACATCGCCGCCCTGCCCCTGTACGGGGCGTTCCTGACCGAAGGAACCGTCCTGCAGGCCCAGGGTCCCGCGGCTGAGGGCATCTGGAACGTGCTGAACTACTCACCCGACCTGGACAACGCGGCCAACCGCACCTTCGTCGACGGCTGGAAGGCCCGCCACGACCGCCAACCCACCACCTTCGCGATGGCCAGCTACGACGCCGCCGCCGTCCTGGACAAGGCGATCGCCGGCATCAGTGGCGAGGCCACGCCGCAGGCCATCAACGACGCCATCGGCAAGCTCGGGCAGATCGACAGCCCTCGGGCGCCGTGGCAGTTCAACCCGAAGACCCATGCGCCGGTGCAGAAGTGGTACCTGCGTCACGTCCGCCCCGACGGCCGGTCACTGTCCAATGTCAACGTCCAAGAACTGGCCACCCTCGGCGGCTGAAACACCGGAAGGAGACCGGAAGGAGAGCTGCCGTGGGCCTAGTCGACGCCTACCTCATCCCGACCGTGGACGGGGTGGCTTTCGGGCTGCTGCTGTTCACCGTCGCGGCTGGCCTGACCGTGGCGTTCAGCGTCGGCGGGGTGCTCAACCTCGCCCACGGCAGCCTCTACACCCTCGGCGCCTACACCGCGGCCGTCCTGTCCGACGGGACCTGGAGTGGGCTGGCCCTCGCTGTCGGGGTGGGCACGGCGGCAGGAGCGGCCGGCGGTGGGGTGCTCGCCGCCGCGGTGGCCCCGCTTGCCGGCCGTGGCCATCTGGCCCAGGCGCTGCTCACCTTCGGCGCTGCACTGGTTGCCGCGGACCTGCTCGCCACGGTGTTCGGGCCGGACGACCTCCCGGTGATCATCCCGAGCGAGCTGGGCACCAGCGCGAGCATCGCCGGGCACCGCTATCCCGCCTGGCGGCTGGCGTTCATCGCGGTCGCGGTCCTGCTCGCGGGTGTCGGCTGGCTCGCCCTCGAGCGCACCAGGGTGGGGGCGCAGGTGCGGGCCGCTGTTGACGACCCGCAGATGCTCGCCTGTCTGGGCACCAATCCCCGAATGGTGCAGGCGGGTGTGCTCGCCGCGGCCGGTGGCCTGGCCGGTATGGTTGGCGTGCTGGGTGCCCCGATCATCGGTCCCGGCCCGGGCACGGCCAACGCGGTGCTGCTGCTGTCGCTGGTCGTGGTCGTGCTTGGCGGGCTGGGCTCCATTCCGGGGGTCCTGGTCGCCGCTCTGGCCGTGGGGCAGATCCAGACCCTGGGCGTCACCCTTCGCGCGGACTGGGCGCCGTTCCTGCTGTTCGCCGCGATGGCCGCCGCCCTAATTGCTCACTCCCCGCGGTCCGGGGGGAGTCGGGCGTGAACCGACCCGATGCCACGAGCATCCGGCCTGCCGGTGACTGCGGGGATCACGCGGGCGCGCCGCCGGCTGTGACGGAGGTGACGGATCCCGCACGCGGGGCGGCTGCGCCGTCGCCGCCGTCTGCCGGCGGGCGGCGTGGCGGCGTCGAGGACGCTGCCCATCGAGGCCGGCGATCGTTGCGACGGAGTGTGCCGGCGCACCCCGCCACAAGCCTGACCTCGCCACGAAGCATCGTCGGCTACGCGGTGATCTGCCTGCTGGCCGCCGGCGTCGCGGCTGACACCTACACCGTGGTCACGTTGGCCCGGATCCTCGCCGTGGGCCTGCTGGCGGTCAGTGTCGCCGCGTTGACCGGCTGGGCCGGCCTGCCCAGCCTGGGCCAGGTCGCACCGTTCGCGGTCGGCGCGTACACCACTGCGCTGCTCGCCCGCGCCGGTGTCACGGTCGGCGTGGTTCAGCTGGGGGCCGCCACGGCGGCCGCCGCCGTGTTCGCGGCGCTGACCGGCCTGGCGGTTGTGCGGACCCGCGGCACGGCGTTCATGATGGTGACCCTCGCGGTGGGCGAGCTAACCGCCGCCGCGGCGACGCGCTGGAGCAGCCTGACCGGTGGCAGCGACGGTCTGGCCGGCATTCCTGCGGTGCGTCCGGTGTGGGGGGCACTGGCGCTGACTAATGATCGGCAGGTCTACTGGTACGTCCTGGGCGTCACCGCCGCCGTCGTGGCGATCACGGCCGCGGTGCTGCGCTCCCCGGCCGGGCTGTTGCTGACGGGGATCCGCGACCACGAGGTCCGGATGCGCGCCTGCGGCCATCCGGTCGGCGCGTACCTGCTGGCCGGCTACACCGCCGCCGGGGCGGTCGCGGGCGTCGGCGGTGCGTTACTGGTCACGGTCGCCCGGTACATCTCGCCGGCCGACGTGGGCTTCGACACGGCAGCGCTGGTGTTGCTGGCCGTCATCGTCGGCGGTGCGAACTCCATTGGCGGCGCGTTCGTCGGGTCGGCACTTATCGTCGGCGTCCGGGACTGGCTTGCTGGGCCTTGGCCGGGACACTCCCCGCTGCTACTGGGCGCAGTGTTGATTGCCGCCGTATACCTGTTGCCGGACGGCGTGTCCGGTCTCGCCGGTCGGCTGCACGGCGCGCTCCGTGGCCGGGAGGTGGTGGCGTGACCGTGTTGCTATCGGCGACGGGGCTGCGCCGCGTCTACGGGCGGCTGGCCGCGGTCGACGGTGCCGACGTGCACATCGCCGCCGGTGCCCGGCACGCCCTGATCGGGCCCAATGGAGCTGGCAAGACCACCCTGCTGCACCTGCTCGCCGGCACGTTGCGGCCATCCAGCGGGAGGATCCGCTTCGCCGGCCGCGACATCACGCGCACCGGTCCGGCCCGCCGGGCCAGACTCGGCGTCGGCCTCAGTTTCCAAACCCCGGCACTGTTCGGTTCACTGTCCACGCTGGACAACGTCGTTCTCGCCGCCTGGCGGCACACCGGCGCCGGCGTATGGGCGCCGGCCCGGTACCGGCGGCTGGCCCGCCGCAGTCTCGACCGCCTCGACGTCCTCGGCCTGGCTGACCACGCCCGCCAGCCGGCCGGCGCCCTGCCGCACGGCCGGCGGCGGCTGCTCGACATCGCCGTCGCGCTGGCCGGCGAGCCGAAGCTGCTGCTGCTTGACGAGCCTAGCGCTGGTCTGGAGGACGCGGATCTGCAGCCGCTGATGGCTGTCCTGTCCGGGCTGCCGCTGGAGACCGCGGTGGTGCTCGTGGAACACAACCTCGATGTCGTCGCCGCTGTCGCGGCCGAGGTGACCGTGCTGCACCACGGCCGGATCCTTGCCGCCGGCACCCCGGCGGAGATCGCCGCCAACGTCAACGTGCGCGAAGTGTACCTGGGCACCCCAGCCGAGGCGGTGAGCTGATGCTGTGCGTTGAGGATCTTCGGGCCGGCTACGGCGGCGGCACCGTCCTGCGCGACATCACGCTGGCCGTACCTGCTGGCATTGTGCACGCGGTCGTCGGGCACAACGGGGCCGGCAAGACCACGCTGCTGCATGCCATCGCCGGTCTCGTGCGTCCCGCCGCTGGCCGCATCCGTCTCGACGGTCGAGACCTGACCGGTCTGCCCGCCCATCGCATCGCCCGCGCGGGTGTGGCGCTCGTCCCACAGGGCCGGCGGGTCTTCGCTTCGCTGACTGTCGCCGAGCACCTCGCTTTGTCCCGAACCCGCCGGACCCGATCGACCCCGACGTGGACCGTGGGACGCGTTCTGGACCTGCTGCCGGCTCTCGGCCGGCGGCTGAATCACCGCGGTGCCCAGTTGTCCGGGGGCGAGCAGCAGATGCTGGCCATCGCCCGGGCGCTGCTCGTCCAGCCCCGGCTGCTGCTGCTCGACGAGCCCACCGAAGGACTGGGGCCCGCCGTGGCCCAGCAAATCCGCGACGTCATCGCGGCGCTGCCTGCCGAGGACGTCGCGGTGGTGCTGGCCGCCCCGAACCCGGAGCTCACGATCGGGGGCGCCGGCTGCATCAGCGTCCTGGACACCGGCCGCGTGGTCGCCGTCTTCGACGGCGACACCGCTCGCACGGCCAGAGCGGCGCTGATGGCCGTGTTGTCACCCATGCCCTCGGCCCCGGTCGCCACTGGCATCACCGTTGTGGCCCAACTCCCGCCTGCTGAACCGGCCGACGTGCCGTCTCGATCTGACGAACAGGGAGAAACCTGATGTCCGCCGCCGATGAGTACGCCTTCGACACCACGCGGCCCGAGGCGGGTGACCAGTTGGCCGCGCTGGAAGCCTTCCTCGACCCGGTCACCATCACCCGGCTCGATGCGATCGGCATCAAGCCTGGGTGGAGCTGTTGGGAGGTCGGCGCCGGTGGCGGGTCCATTGCCCGTCATCTGGCCCGGCTGGTCGGACCGGCCGGCCGGGTGATCGCCACCGACCGGGACACGAGCCGGCTCACGGCGGCCGGCAACCTCGTGGTTGACCCGCGCGACGTTCGCGACCAGCCGGCTCCACCGGGCGGCCCGTTCCCTCTCGCCCATGCCCGGCTGCTCCTGACCCACGTGCGGCAGCGTCGCGAGGTGTTGGCCAAGATCGTCGACGCGGTGCGCCCCGGCGGTTGGGTAGTCATCGGCGAGTTCGACGCGATCGCGCCGCCGCCGGTGCTGAGCGCACCGAGCGAGGACGACGCCCGCCTGTACACGCGGGTCGTCGAGACCTTCCTCGGGGTACTCACCGGCCACGGCGCCGATCTGGCGTGGGCCAGGCAGCTGCATGCGGCGATGGTCGAAGCCGGGCTGACCCAGGTGCACACCCTCGTACACGCCGAGAGCTGGACCGGCGGGGACAGCGGTATCCGTCTGCACGAGGTCAACATCCTGCAAAAGCAGGACGAGTTGATCGCCGCCGGGCTCAACGCAGCGGACCTGAGCCGGTTCCGCACGCTGATCCGCGACCCGGGCTTCGCCTGCCTGTCCTACGCATTCGTCTGCACCGTGGGCCGGAAGGCGAGGGAGCCGTGACGACCCGCGTGCAGCCCAGCGGTGTGACCGCGCAGCGTGGGGGGTCACCAGCGACCGCCGTCCAATCCGCAGAGCCGTGCTTCACGTTGGTATGGAGGTGGCCCTGCCCGCCCACTATGGCGGGGTTGGTCGCCGTCGTCGGTTCCTCCGGCCCGCCTGCCGAGCTGGACGGGGAGGATTCCACGTCCTGGGCGGATCAGGTGCTGGCCCAAGACGACCGCGGCAGCGTCGTGTGGGCCAGGACCGCCGCCCAAGCGGAGCGGTACGGCCGGGCCACTCTGGAGCGGCCGGGTGTGCGGGCGGTCAGCCTGGCCCCGGCCGCCGCGGACCCGCCGCGGATTGGTGCCGCGCTGCAGGTGGCGTCGTACCTGGCCCGGGTCCGCTCGGGTGGCCTCGCACCCGCGCGCCCCTGCCTGACCAGTCCCGACCGGCCCCCCGCCACACCGGACGATCTGGTCCGCATCCCCCACCTGGTCACGGTGCGCGCCGCCGACGAGGCCGGCACCGACGCCGTGGTGTGGGAACTGACCACTCGGAGGGAAGCCCGCAGATGGCTCGGCATGCCGCTGCCGGACCTGGAGTTCGTCGAGGCCCACCTGCCCGACCTGTTGGCCCTGCGTGGCGCGGCCCGCACTGGCCAGCTGCCGGCCACCGCGGCGGTCCAGCGGTTGGCTGGGCTGTTGCATGGCCGCCCGCTGCCGTTGTCGATCCAGTTGGTGTACCGCCACCTGGACCTGTTTCGGGTCCTGCTCGGCGGCCGCGGGGAGCAGACATGACCAGGACGACCGCCGTACCGACGATCCCCCGACCCGGCTGGAGCGCCACCGTGACACAGCAGTCCTGGAGTGCGCAAGGCTGGGGGACCGACGGGGCTGGCGTCGACCGGCCCAGCGTTGCCCGGGTCAACGACTACCTTCTCGGCGGGGCATACAACGTCGCCGCCGACCGGAAACTGGCCGCGCAGCTCGTCGGCGCGGTGCCCGATGCCAGACGGATGGCGCGGGAGAGCCGGGCTTTTCTGGCCCGTGCGGTGCGGTTCTGCGTCGAGGCGGGTGTGCGGCAGTTCCTCGACCTCGGCTCAGGTGTCGCGGCCGCCGGCACCACCCACGAGGTCGCTCACCGGGCCGCGGGGGACGCCCGGGTGTTGTACGTCGACCTCGACCCCGTCGCGGTGGCGCTGGTCAAGGCTCGGACGGCGGGGATCGCCCGGACGGGAGTGATTGAGGCCGACCTGCGCCGGCCCGACGACATCCTCGACCACCGCGGTCGTCGCGCGCTGCTCGACCTCGACGAGCCGATCGCCGTGCTGCTGGTCTGCGTCCTTGACTTTGTGTCCGACGCTGAGGACCCCGGCGCCATCGTGGCCAGAATCCGCGACCGGATCGCCCCCGGCAGCCATCTGGTGATCAGCCACTACACCGTCGATGGCGGCAGACCCGATGCCATGGCCGCCATCACCGACATGGGGCGGCAGGCGGGCACGCCGCTGACCTTCCGCACCGCCGCCGAAATCGAAGGGTTGTTCACCGGTTTCGACCTGGTCGACCCGGGCGTGGTGTGGGTGCCGTGGTGGAGGCCGGAGTCCCCGGAGGAGGCCGGCGACTGGGCGCCGCGGTCGAGCATCCTGGCCGGCGTAGGGCGTCGGCCACGAATCGCCGCCACGGCCTCGACAGCGGCGGCCGGGCCGCCGTCTCGATCAGCGGATGACATCCCGCCAGCGCAGGAGCGGGGGCTGCCGTGGTAACCGCGGCGGACACCGCGCCCGCGCACCCCGGCGGCGCGGCCGGCGCGGGGCGTCTCGGCCTGTACGACCTGCAGCGGCCGGAGATTCTCGCTGACCCGTGGCCGGTCTACCGGTCGCTGCTGGCCGTCGACGGCCCGTTCTGGGATCCGACGGTGCGGTCGTGGCTGGTGTCGCGGCACGCCGACGTGTCCCGGCTGCTGACCGATCGGCGGCTGTCGGTGGTTATGGACCACCAGCGGGTGGCGCGGGTTGCGCCAGCGGCGATGCGGCACTGGTACCCGGTGTTGGACGCGCATGTGTCGTTCGTCGACCCGCCCCGGCACACCCGACTGCGTTCGGTGCTGGCTGGGCCGTTCAAGCCCGGCGTCGTGGCCGGCTTGGATGGGTACATCGCGGACGCGGTGGACGCCGCCCTGGACCGGGCCGCCGGTGCCGGCCGCATGGATGTGGTCACTGACCTGGCGTACCCGATCCCGCTGCGGGTGATGCGGCACCTGCTCGGCCTCGACTGGGTGGACCTGCCGACCCTGCGGCGCTGGTCCAACGCGTGGGGCGAGGTCGTCGCCGCGCCGGCCCACCTGCCGACCGGAGACACCGGCCAGCTCGTGGCCGATGTCGACGCCCTGATCGGTTTCCTGCGGGAGGTCGTCGCCGAGCACCGGGCGTCGCCGCGGGACACCGTCACCGGACTGCTGGTCCGCGCCGCGGCGGACGGGCTGCTCACCGAGGACGAGGTGATCGCCGGGCTGATGATGCTTGTCACGGCTGGCCACGAGACCACGGCCAACCTGATCAGCAACATCGTGGCCGCCCTCGTCGACGACCCGCAGCTCGCCGGCCTGCTGTGCCGGACCTCCCCTGACCTGCTTGCCACAGCGGTGGACGAGCTGGCCCGGGTGTACTCCCCCACGCAATACACCGCGCGCACCACGGTAGTCGACATCAACATCGGCGGCCGCCCGATCCCGGCCGGCAACAGTGTGGTGCTGATGCTGGCGGCCGCGAACCGCGACCCGGATGTGTTCCCAGACCCGGACGCGGTGCGGCTGGACCGCCCGGCCACGCCGCAGCACGTCGCCTTCGGCCTAGGCCCGCATTTCTGTTTCGGCGCGCCCCTGGCACGCCTGGAGGCCCGGCTGGCGGTCGGTCGGCTACTGGCCCGGTGTGCCGACCTGCAACCGGCCGGCGACCGCCGCTGGCGACCCAACGCCAACCTGCGGGGCCTGGACACCCTGCCGATCACGTTCCGCCCATGCCGCCCCGCCGATGGAGGTACCCCATGACCCGCACAGCGGATGTCCCACTTGTGCCCGAGGCGATCGCCGCCCGCGCGGCGGCCGACCCAGACGCGGTCGCGGTGGTGGCCGACGGCGACGCGTTGACCTACGGCCAGCTCCTCGACCAGGCCACGCAGGTCGCCAGGGCGGTGCGGGAGGCCGGCAGCGACCGCGACCAGATCGTCGGGTTGGCGTGCCGCCGGTCCGTCGACGGTCTGATCGGCCTGCTGGGCATCGTGTTGGCCGGCGCGGCGTACACCTACCTCGATGCGACGTGGCCGCCGGATCGGCTTCGGCGCGTCGTGGGCCAGTGCTGGATGCCGGTGCTGGTCGCCGACGCGCACGCGGCCGGGATCGCCGCGGATCTCGGCCCGGCCACGGTCATGCTCGACGACGTCCTCACCGCGCCGTGGGGTGATCCGGAGCCGCTGGTCGTCAATCAGCCCTGGGACCTGGCGTATGTGGTGTACACGTCCGGGTCGACCGGGGTGCCGAAGGGCGTCGCGGTCGAGCACGGCGGCGTAGCCAACATGTGCCGGCAGCTCGCCCGGGTGTTCAAGGTGTCGCCGGGGTCGCGGATGCTGCAGTTCTCCAGCTGGGCGTGGGACGCAGCGGTGTGCGAGATCCTGGTGACCCTCACCGCCGGCGCCACGGTCGTCCTCGCCTCGGAGACGGTGCGCCGCGGCGGCGAGGACCTGGCGGAGTTCCTGCGCCGCCACCGGGTGAGCGCCGCGACGCTGACCCCCTCGGTGCTGGCTGCGCTGCCCCACGCAGACCTGCCCGACCTGCGCACGGTTGTCGCGGTCGGCGAGCCCTGCCCGGCCGAGGTGGTGGCCCGCTGGGCGCGGCCGGGCCGTCGGGTGTTGAACGGCTACGGCCCGACCGAGGCCACCGTGGCCGTGTCGGTCGGCGTGTGTCGGCCGGGCCGCACGGTGACCATCGGCCGGCCCCTGCCGGGCGTGACCATTCGCATCGTCGACGACGCCGGCGCGGCCGTGCCGACCGGGCAACCCGGTGAGCTGCTGGTGAGCGGGGTCGGTGTGGCCCGTGGCTACCTCATCGACCCCGAGGACGCCGCCGCGGATGTCGGGCCGACGGTGGCCACCGCCGGCCCGTTCTTCACGGCCGCGGCCGGGGCGCGTTGGTACCGCACGGGCGATGTCGTGCGTCAGCGCGGTGACGGCAGCCTCGTGTTCGAGCGCCGGATCGACGACCAGATCCAGCTGCACGGGTACCGCATCGAGCCCGGGGAGGTCGGCGCGGCCCTGAGAACACATCCGGCGGTACGGGCCTGCGTCGTCATGCCCGTCGGCGGCCGGTTGGTCGCCTGGGTCCAGGTCGGTGAACCGTCGCCGCGGCCGGGCGACCTTGTCGACGCGGCGGCCGCGCGGCTGCCTTGGCACATGGTTCCGGAGATCCGCATCGTCGATGAGTGGCCGCTGACGGCCCAGGGGAAGCTCGACCGGACGGCGCTGCGTGCCGGTGTCCGGTTCGCGCCGGGCGGTGGCGGGTCGGGGCGGGAACCGCGAGAGTCCGTTGTCTCCCGGGTGCTGGACCGGGTTCGGTACGTGCTTGACGACGAGGGCGTGGGCCCGGACGACGACTTCTTCGACATCGGAGGTCATTCCCTGCTGGCCGCCCAACTCGCCGTCGAGCTCACCGCGTGCTTCGCCGTACCGGTGGAGGCGCAGCAGGTGACTGAGCATCGCACTGCCACCAGGCTCGCCACGCTCGTCGACTTGGCGCTGGTCGGGCAGGCCGGGTGACCGCGATGCAGACCGCCCGACGGTGGCAGCTCACAGTGGACCACGGCGTAACGCTCGCCGGAGACGAACAAGGCCACCCCGACGCCCCCGCCGTGCTGTTGCTGCACGGCGCGGCGAGTAACCGCCGATGGTGGGACCTGGTGGCCGCCCGGCTCGCGGTAGGCCACCGGGTGATCCGCTACGACCACCGCGGCCACGGCCGGTCCACCAGCTCAAGCCGGGACTGCACCGTCGACCGGCTGGCGGCCGACGCGATCGCCGTGCTCGAGGGTCTCGGCCTGGACCGGGTGGTGCTAGCCGGACACAGCGCGGGCGCCAGCGTCGCTCTGACGGTGGCCGCCGACCGACCCGACCTCGTCGCCCGCCTAGCCTGCGTCGACGGCGGCGTGTACGACCTGCGGCTCATGTTCGGCCACACGTGGGCGCAGGCGCGTCAGGCGATGCTGGTCGCCCGTCGCGGCCGTACCACCTCGCGGGTGCTACGGGCCTGGCTGACCGCCGCCGGCCTACCCTCAGACCTGCTACCTATTGTCGCGGCCAACTACCGCGTCGCCAGCGCGGCCGGCGACCTGCGGCTACGGCTGGAGGCCCGGCACGAGGAGCATCTGGCGTACAGCCTCTGGGCCCAAGACCCGAGCCGGACACTGCCCGCGGTGCACGCCCCGGTCCTCGTCGTCGCCGCCCAGCACGGCGACGACCACCATGACCGGCCCCGCAGCGAGAGCATCCGCCGGGCCAGGGAACTGCTCGGCGACCGGCTCCAGGTCTGTTGGCTGCCCGGCGGACACGACCTGCCGCTACAGCGCCCGGCGGCGGTTGCCGAAGCGCTGGCCGGCCTCACCGCGCTCGTTGAGAGCCCTGCATGAAGGCGCATCTCTCAGCTGAAGCGAGCCGCGCACCGCCGATGGCTCGCCCACACCGGATCCGGCGTTTCGACGACACCGGCCGGCAGCAGACTACGCCGACTCGCCGGGGGCCCGGCAACGGCCCACGTCCCGCATCCCAGAAACCCGCCGCACCTAAGCCTGAGAGGACCCGCACTGTTGACCACCCACACCCCCGCCCCGACTGCCGCAGCGCCGCGGCGACGTACGAGACGTCGGATGCTCGCCGCGGCCACGGCCGTTCTGACAGCCGGGCTGCTCGCCGTCGCCAGCGTCGGCACGGCCGACGCACGTGACTCGGCCCGCAAAGGACCGTCGTGCGAGCTGGCCTCGGCGCCGCCGCTGGCGGTGCAGCGCCCCGACCAGGCGCCGCCGGCCGGGCGGCTGCTGCGCCGTCTCGCCGACCGGCTGCGGCCCCTCCCGTCCGACGCCCAGGCTGGCCGGTACGCGTACTCCGACCTGCAGATGCAGGCCGCCGACACAACACCAGGCGACCCGTGTGTGGTGACGGTCACCGCACACGCCGACGAGCAGCGGTGGCGGGCCGACGACGGGTCCGGGCAGGTATCCGGCACGCCGTGGCACCTCGACCCGGCCAACCCACCCGCGGTCGAGACCACCACCTACTCGGCCGGCGAACTGCGCGGCGTGGTCCCCGGGCCGGTACCGACCGACCCGGCCACGCTGGCCGCCGCCCTCGACGCTGCCTACCCGCCCGGCGACGTCGCCGTCGCCCAGGTCCGCCCGCTGCGTGCCGCGGAGGTCATGCGTCAGGTGCGGCATGGCGGCACCGCCGCCCGAGTTCGAGCCGTCTCCGAACTCAACGGCTGGCACTACGTCGACCGGGCGGCCCGCCGAGCGGTTCTGCTGGTCCTGGCCGACGTCAAGAAGCTGAAGAACCGGGGCAGCGTCGCCGGCTACCCGGGCGCCATCGCCGTGAGCGTCGACACCGGCGACTGGCGTGACCTGCTGGTGCTCGACCCGCAGACCGGCGCGGTGCTCGCCTACGAGCAGGTACTGCTGCGCAACGGCCACCTGCTCGGTGTTCGCACGCCGTACATGAACGCCCGGATCGTCTACATCGACCGCGGTCGCTCGTCCCAGGTCGGCTGTGCGCCGGCGGCTGAATACCGGACGGACGGCTCCGGCGGCTGAATGCCGGATGGCCGGCAGCGCGAACCGACCGGCTCGGCTGACCAGCCCTGTCCCGCCGGTACAGGCACTCGGTGTCCCCAAGGACTTCGCTCACCACCATCAACCCAAGGAGGACAAGCACTCGTGTGCGGCGTCAACCACAACCTCTTCCCCCGCCCCGGTTACCTGATCGATATCCGTTGCGAAAGCATCGCGGCCAAGGTCCTGTTCACTCGGATGCTCAACCACCACGCCGTCATCGGCCTCACGGCCGAACAAGTCATCGCCCTGATCGACCTCAATGCGCAGTACCAGCAGGAGTTGGTCGCCCTTCGCACCGAGTTCGCCTGCGTCACCGAGCAACTGGAGCACAAACGGGGCCGGCTCGACGAGGAAGCCCTAGCCAGCCGCAAGGAGCTACTCGACCGCCACGTCGAGCTGTTCCGCGCCGAGGAGCAAGCGTTCTTCACCTACGCCGCCCGCGGCCACGCGCAGCTCACCGACGAGCAGATCGCCGCCGTCGACCGGCTCTACCACGACGAGAAAGACGCCGCCCTCGGTGAACTGGTCGACGCGCTGAACAACGCGGTCGGCCCCGCCTACCAGTTCACCACCGCACAGCCGTAGCACAGGGGGGTTGAGATGGGCGATCCAGCCGGCACCGACACGGCACAGGCGTGGCTGACCCGCGACCGCGACGCCGGCCGGGACAACCGCGAACAGGCCCGGCTCGAACGCCTCCTCACCCAGATCCGAGACCGGGTCCTGGCCGGGGCACACCTGCGCCCCGGCCAGGACGTCCTCGACGTCGGCGCTGGCACCGGCCTGCTGAGTATCGAGGCCGCGGCCCGCGTCGCACCTGGCGGATCAGTGACCGCCCTCGACCAGTCAGCCGCGGCCCTGACCGCCATCACACCACCGGCCTCGGCTGCGGTGCACCGCGTCGCCGGTGACGCCCACCGGCTCCCGCTGGCCAGCCGCACCGTCCACGCGGTGCTCACCCGCTCCGTCCTGATCTACCTCGATGACCTGCACATGGCGCTGCGCGAGGTCGCCCGCGTGCTACGCCCCGGCGGCCGGCTGTCGGCATTCGAGCCGGTCAACCGGCGACGCCAACACAACGCCGACCTCACCGGCATGACCGCCCAGGAACTCGCCGCCATCGACGCGCTGCGCACCCACTCCAGCCCAACCGCGCCGGCGATGATGGCCTTCACCGAAGACCGGCTCATCGCTGCCGTGATGGCCGCCGGACTCACCGTGGCCACCCTCCGCACAGAATCGCTGACCGACCGGCTCGACAGCCACCAGGCCGTCGACGCCTACCTACACCGCCGCCCGCACCCAGGCGCGCCCACAGCTGTGGAGTTGGTGACCGCGAACCTCGGCCCGGACACCGCCGCCCGCTACACCACCGCCTGGCATGACGCCCTCGACCAGGCCGCCACCCGCGGCGGGATCACCTTCACCACACCGGTGCTGTACCTCACCGCCACCCTGACCAGATCCAAGGTTCTGTCCTATCCCTCCCAGCCACTCGGCCCTCGGGCATGACCCAGACCCTCCATACGGAAGCGAGGCGCGAAGACATCGATGACGGCGAGCAGGCGTGACTTGGCATCTTCGTCCCACGAGGCTGCCGCAGCGCCCGTTAGGGCGCCGCGGTTTGGGTTGCCGCCGTTGCGGGGCTATCAGGAGGAAGCGGTGGCCGCGATCGTGGAGGGTTTCACCGCGCAGTCGCGGGGGACCGTGGTGGCCGCCTGCGGTACCGGCAAGACCCTGGTGTCCGCCTACGCCGCGCAACACCTGGTCGATGAGGGTCTGGTGGTGGTGGCCTGCCCGTCGTTGCCGCTGATCGCCCAGACCCTGCGGGAGTTCACCCGGTTCGGGATAGCGGCCGGCGCGTTGGCGGTGTGCTCGGACGACACCGTCGCCGACGCGGCGGTGCATGTGTCGGATCTGCCGTGTCCGGTCACCACCGATCCCGGGCGGATAGCCGCCTGGTTGCGGACCGGCAGCCCGGGCGAACGCAGGCTGATGCTGGTGACGCACCTGTCGGCGGACGCGGCCGGGCAGGGGCTGCGTGAGGCCGGCGTGGCGGCAGGTCTGCTGGTGGTGGACGAGGCGCACCGCACCGCAGGGTGGGCGGGCAAACGCGCCCGGTTCCTGCACAGCGACGCCGGGCTGGCGGCGCGGCGGCGGCTGTATCTGACCGCGACGCCGCGCGTGCTGACCGGCGGCGGACGCGGCCCCCGCCAGGACATGCTGTCCATGGACGACGTCGACACGTTCGGACGGCGCCTCTACACCTATCCCTTCGCCGACGCCATCGCGGATGGGTGGCTGGACGACTACCGGCTGGCCGTGGTCGGCATCACCCACGAGGAGGCGTTGGCAGCCCTGCGGGCCGTCGGGGACAGCCCCAGCGCGGATGGAGAGGATCGGCTGATCCGCGCCGCCGTGGTGCAGACCGCCTTGGCCCGCGCCGCGGTGGAGTTCGGGCTGCGTCGCATCATGGTGTTCTGCCCGTGGATCAGGGACTCGCAGCACTTCGCCGCGACCCTGGAGGCCACCGTCGCTCGGCTGCCGGCCGACCAACGCCCCAAGGGGCGGCTGACCAGCATCCACGTCGACAGCACGCAGAGCAACGCGACCCGGCAGGCCGCGCTGGACCTGCTGGCCGAGCCGCCCGACGATGGGTGGACCGTGCTGTCCAACGCCCGGTGCCTGGCCGAGGGCGTCGATGTGCCGGCGGTGGACGCCGTGGTGTTCACCGCGCCGAAGCGTTCCCAGATCGACATCGTCCAGGCCGTGGGTCGGGCGCTTCGCCGCAACCCGCAGGGCAGCGGCATCGCCACCATCCTGGTGCCGGTGCTGCTGCCCGACGACCCGAACTGCGGCGGCGTCGACCTGGGTGAGTGGGAGACGGTGTGCCAGGTGGTGCGCGCCCTGCGGGCCCACGACGACGGCCTGGCCACGGCCCTGGACATGCAGCGCGCCAGGGTCCGCCCCGACGGCGGCGGGGACCCCGGATCGGACGACGAGCAGCCGGTCCTGCCGCCCCAGGTGGTGACGCGGCTACCCGACAGCCACCAGGTACTCGGACTGCTGGACCACATCACGGTGCGCGTGCTGCAGGGCGCTACCAGCGACTGGTGGGTGGGCTACGGCGCCCTGGTCCGGTTCCACCGGCAACACGGCCACGTCAATGTGCCCTGGCAACACGTGCAGGACGGCGTCAACCTCTATGACTGGATCGCCAAGCGACGCGCCGAGGACAAGAAGGGCAAGCTGGCACCCGACCGACGAGCAGCCCTCAACCGCCTCGGTCTGCAGTGGACACCCGGCGCCGACGCTGGGCAGCGCCTGCTGGACGCCGCCATCGCCTTTCACACCGAACACGGCCACCTACGCGTCCCCAAGAACGACAAGGACCTCAAGCCGCTGTACGAGTGGCTGTGCAAACGTCGCCGTGCCTACAACGACGGCACGCTGGATCCCGAACTGGCCAGACTGCTGACGAGCATGGGCATGGACTGGCAGATGGCCGCACCGCTGCGCTTCGACGACTACTGCGCTCTCGCCCGGCAGTTCCACGCCACCCACGGTCACCTCAACGTGCCCCGAGGCTACGGCGTGGACGGAGTCGACCTCTATCAGTGGCTGGCCCTGCAACGCACGCTGGCCAACAACAACCAGCTACCCGCCCACCGCCGCCAGGCCCTCGACGAACTGGGCATCGTGTGGTCCCCACGGCATGCCACCTGGGCTGCGCGCTACGCCGCCGCGGCGGCCTACCTTGCCCGGGAAGGACACCTCTCACCCCCGGTACAGCACCGGGAAGGCGGCATCGTCCTGTCCAAGTGGTTGGCCGAGCAACGCCGACTCGACCGCGCCCACCAGTTGCCACCCGACCGACGAGCAGCCCTGGTCCGCCTCGGCGTGGTCGGCCCGACCCAACCACCGATACCACACACGCCACCGAAGAGAACGGCCCAACAAGCCGGCGCCCTGCAGCAGCCCGGAGGTGGCTGCGATGGATGAGCCGACCGCTGCCGGGTCGGCTCGCCGCGCACCACGAGGCAGGGCAGCCGGATCACCACCCGCCGAGGGGTCGACGGCGCAATACATCGCCGAGATGGAGGCCCAACACCGAGACCTCGGGCTGCTGGATGCCCTCGAAGGCGCGTTCGCCGAACTCGGCGGCGCGCACGGCCCGGACAACGTCGCTCGCCCGCTCGACAGCGACCACGACCTCGAGTGCACCTACCGCGTCGTCCGCGGCTCCGGCGCGGTGATGGCATTCCACCCCTGCTACGTCGAGCTGACCCTGCAAATCGCCCTGTTCACGGCCACCTTCAAGATCCACGGGCATGCCGGGATAGACCACCTGTGGCATCTGCTCCTGCACTACGCACCGGCCTGGGAGTACAACCCGATCCTCGTCGTGCTGCCCTCGGTGAGCCCGCTACCCGCCGACGCCCACGACAACCAGCTGCGCCTCGACGTCGACCTCGACGCCGGTGTGGGCGCCATCGCCTGCAACATCAGCCGTGGCCTGCCCGACGGGGGCGAGCTGTGGTTCACCCGCGGCCAACCCCACACCGACACGCGCGCGACCCGACTCGTCACCGACTACTGCAACGGCCACGAAGGCGCGTTCCCGGCCGACGCCGCCGTTCCTCTGGACGTGATACGCCGCGCCATCCACCAGTTCTACGACCTCAACGGCGCCGCCCTACCCACGTGCGTGGAGTGGCAGCAATCGCCGGAGGTGCGCTGGTGACCCGAACACCAGAGACCCGCAACTGCCGCGACAGCCACGGCCAGCTGACCCCACGCGTCACCGAAGTCCTCACACACCCCGAGCCCGGCTGGATGAGCATCAACGGTGTCGATCCGCACAGCAGCGACGGCGACGAACGCGGATCACCACGTCCAGCAGGTCGTCGCGCACACGCCCTCACCCGGCGTCCAGCACGCCACCGGCGGCTGATCCCCGGCGGCGCAGGCAAGGAAAGGAACCTCATGGGCCACCAACACGATTGGGCCGCGACGGCGGGAGCGGCAGCATGACCGCACGCCCGCCCGACCCCAGTCCCGGCACCCGGGCGGTCCTGCCACCGCGTGTACCCGGGCGCCGGGAACCGGATCAGGCATGGTCGGTAGGCGACGACGGCCCGAAACTCGAACTGATCAGCGGCTACGGCGACCGGTGGGCCGAGCGCGCCCTTGAGTATCTGCGGGCCCTGGGCGTCGTCGACGACCGACACATCCCGGAGGTCGTCGCACACGTGGAGCTGAAGGCTGCGCTGTGGATGCGCGAGCACGCCGCCGAGCGCCCCACCGTCGTCCTCCCCGGGACTGCCTGCGTCGGCCCGCTCAGCTGCGACACCCTGTTGTCCGCCGTGCCGCCGGCCGGCCGGCCTGGACCTGCCGGCCGGTCGACGACCACCCTGACCGCTGCTCGGTCGTGGCGTTTTGGCGGCACGAACACGGCCCGGACCCAGTGGTGGCGCGTACGCCGGCCGACGCCAACGCGCTGGTCGACCGGCTGCTGGGCGAGCCGTTCGACCACAGCGTCGCCGCGCTGTACGTGCTGCAGCGCCCGCTCAACCGGTTCGGCCTTCCCGACCACGAGCTGCGGATCGCGGTCAACGCCGCCGCCGACAGCGGTGGCCTGCGCTTCATGGGCGGGCCCGGGACTTGGTTTAGTGCCGGCGCGGTCAGCCGGCACGCCCGGGTCTGCTACCACCACATGGGCTGGGCGGCCCCGTTCCCCCGCGACAGCGAACTGCCCGTCCACCAGATCCGGGCAGCCGTCAGTGAGTTCATGCGTACCGGCGGCCGACGGCCCACCTGCGTGAACTGGCAGCGCTTCACGCTGCCCACATCCCCGCCCTGACACGCCCACCCCGCGCGGCCGGGCCGACCCGGCCCGAACGTGGCGCAGCACCACATGAGCACGTCACAAGCCGATCCTGAATCACCGGTGCAGGAGGAAACCGATGGGTCTTGAGTACACGCTCGCCCCCAAGGAGAAGCCGCCGTGGCGGTTCACACCCGCCGACTTCGCCGCGCGCATCAAGAACCACTGGCCGCACGCCCGTACCGGCACAGGCGACCTGCCCGGCTCCCCAATGCTGCTGCACGCCCTCATCCCCGCCGACCCGCTTTCCCGCGAACTGGGCATCGCCCTTGACGCCGAGGGCTGGGCGGTCTGGCTCGACCCCGCCAACCCGGCCGCCGCTGTCGAGTTCACCCTGTGGTACATCACCCAACTGCCCGGCTTCGACCCGCCGGTGTTCCTGATCGTCAATGACTTTGCCGCCGAGATTCCACTGCGCCCCGACACTACGGCCGAGGAGCTGCTGACCGTCCTGGCCCCGGTCGACGTAGCCCGACCCGAGCCCCAGATCGTCGGTGTCCGCGCCGCCGAGATCGACGGTCGCATCCGCTCCAGCAGCCATCACCGGCGGCTGGTTGCCTCGGCCCGCACGCTGCCGCGGCGATGGGCAACCCTGACTGGGCTACCACTGGTCGCCCAGCTCGACCTGGCCACCGACGCTCAGCCGCTGCTGCGCGAGGCGCTGCGGGTGCTGGCCCTGCGCGCCGCGGTGCACGAGTTGACCGGCAGCGCCATGACGGCGGCGACGCTCGTCGCCCCAGCCCCGGTCGATGACGCGGTCCGTGTCGTCCTGGCCGAACAGCCATCATGCGCGCAGGTGGCCGACGACGTCGGTATCCGGCTCGTCCACCAGAGCACCGAGTGGACGCCGCTGGGCTGGCATGCCGGCAACTACACCGACCGGTGTTACCGCGCGGCGTGGGGTCAACCCGACGAGCGGTACTGGATCGACGCCGCCGAGACCGCCCGCCGCCTGAACACCCTCACCAGGCTGTACGCCGACATCGGTATCCGTCCCGGCGGGCACAGCCTTCGCTTCCCGCGGCTGCCCGACCCCTCGATGGTGGCCACCTGACCCTGGCGCCGAAGGGCAAACCCGCGTCCAGCCACCGGACCGGAAGGTCGCCCGCCGGTGCCGCCGCACCTGATCGCCCCGATCCGCAACCCGACGAGCCCCTGACAACCGTCCATCTCCCTTGTCGTGAACCAGGAGGAGTCCGCCTCGATGACCTCCCCTCTCAGCACACCGCCGACGCCGCGACGCTTCTACACCCTGGCGTGGGGCCACAACCGCGACGACTCCAGCGGGCAGAACACCATACGGTTTGCCACCGTTGACGATCTGGACGCGGCGTTTGACCGCATCACGGCCGACGGTCCGTGGCTGGTCAACATCTACCCGGGCACCTGGGCATACGGCGAGCCGGCCCCACCCGACGGGTTCCAACTCATGTGGGGACATCCCCACCGGGCCGCGCTGACCTGGCTGGGCGACGACGCCGCGATCGCGGTCGACGCCTCACTACCGGAGTGGCCCGAGCCGATCGGGCACGACCAGGACGCGGCCAGCCCCCGCTGGACCCGGCTGACCCCGGCGCAGGCGCGAGAAGCGATCTGTGAGTGGCTGGCGACCCGACGACGGCCGACCAACGTGACATGGGTCGACGGGTGACCGGCCGCTGTCGGCTGCCGCTGCCCGCCGAGGGGTCCGCGCAGTACGCCGAGACCGGCCCGATCAGCGCGACCGGGCGCCATGAAACCGGGGAGAGCCAGTGACCGAATCGGGTCAGCCGCACGCGGAGACCAACCAGGTGGCGGCGCAGGAGGACGATCTGCTCGCGGAGGTGGAGACGGTGCGTCAGCTCGCGGATTTCCTCTCCCGTAGGTTAGGCGATCTCGACGCTCCCGACAGGCTCGCGATGTCGCAGCTTCCGGTCACGGTCTACGTCGATCTCGGCAAGCATGAGTGCTACGGGACCGTCACCGGGGCGCATTTCGGGGTGGAGCGGGATGGTTCGGAGAATCTGCGTCTCGACGCGGTCGGATACGTGCCGCCCGGGCTTGATGAGCCGCTGAGCCTGGATATCGACGGCGACGACCACCGGGTGCGGCTGGCCGACGTCTTGGCGTTGCACGACGGGCTGATCGCCCAGGTCTACGAGCACGCCGCGCGGCTGAGGGGAATGCGCCGCCACGGGGTGCTCGCCGGGCAGGAGTACGGCGGCGAGATGTACCGCCTCACCGCAGGGGTGCGTCGCGCCAACGATGAGATCGCCCGCGCGTTGGCCGACGACGCGCTCGGCAGAACACGGCCCCCGCAGTAGGAGAGCCGGACACCGACCGACGGATCAGGCGATTGGTTACCTCACGATGACCGGCGACCTATGGCTCAGCGTGGTCGAGCTCGACCCGCACGTCGATGTGACCCGGGACGCGCTCGGCGACGTATGTGTGCGTCACCGTATCGTCCTAGCCGCGTTCCCTGGTGCCGCCAGCCGGCAGCAGGCCGGCGCGTTGTACGCCTACAGTCCGCCCACAGGCGAACAACCGCCGCGGCTACTGGTGCAGTCCACGGCGAAACCCGACTGGTCACACCTCTCCACCCACCAGGTGCGATCCCTCCCACAGGTCCAGGACATCGGCCAGTTCTGGGACCGGGTTTCCGCCGGCACGCGGTACCACTTCCGGCTCACCGCGTCCCCCTGCCACGGGGTAGGCGGCCATGGCGGCAAGCGGGTGCGGGGCACCCGCACCCCGATTCGCGACCCGACAGCGCAGGCCAGCTGGCTCGCCCGGATCCTGGCCGGCGCGGCCGACCTCGCCCACATCCAGATCACCGCCCCGGTCAAGACGACCGGCTGGCGAGGCGACCGAGCAATCACGGTCACGTCGGTGACTTTCAGCGGCGAACTGACCGTCATCGACCCCGACCAGCTGCGCGAGCGAGCCATCGCCGGCGTCGGCCCCGCAAAGGCATACGGAAACGGCCTGCTCACCGTCGCGCACACGCCAGTGGTGACCCCGCTCCCCCCGAAGAGATAGCTGGCTCGCCGATGACGAAACCCGACCATGCGTCCCCTCTCGCCGCGGGCGGTACGACCCGGTATGGTGTTCGTCGATGCACTGCTGCGCCTCCGCGCCCCGCGCTCGCGGGGAATTAACGACAACCTTTGGTTGCGCGCCCCGCGTACGCGGGGAATGAACCTCGCCTGGCGCATCTAGCGACGCCGATCAGGTCCCTCCCGCGTGCGCGGGAATGAGTCCTGTCTGGGTTATCGGCGCCCATTTACGTGCCGGCGGTTCTCCACCGAGCGGATGATGACCCAAGGTCACGCCGCGCCGCAATCTTGCTCCGCGCTCGCGGGGAGTTGAACGATCCCGATCGCTGTAGCCCTGTGCAGCGTGTTGCTTTGTCTGCCCTGCGTCCGCGGGGACGAACCTCCCAGGACGACCTCTGTCGCTTTCCCCCGGGCAGGTCGGCGGCGGTCACGGCGGGCTTCCCCCCATGCTCCCGCGATCGCCGTCGACCGTTACGAGCGTGCCGAAAGGAGTTCCGTCGCCATGGTTTCGGTCGGCTGCGTCCTCTTCAACTGCCGGGACCGCGGCATCCAGCCGGGCGGCGGCTACGACTTTGACCCGCTGGTGGCCGCGCTGTCCGACAGCCGCGACCGTCCCAATCTGATCTTCTTTTGCTCAACCGACCGGCAGCGGCCCGCGATGGCTTCCGACCGGCCTGTTCCTTGTGCCGTACATGTCAACGACGGCCTCGGGGCCAGGGTACGGCCTCAACCTTCAGCGGCGACGCATTGCCGTACTCGCGCGGAGCGGGAGGCGAAATGACCGCCGAACTGCTGAGCGTCGTGAGCTACAACCTGAAGGACTACGGCAAGTCCGCGGTGGCCACGCGTCGGCAGCAGCACGAGTTGCTGCGCTTCGAACGGCCGGATGTGGTGTGTTTGCAGGAGATCTGGGACGACGGCGACGACCTGTGCGCCCTCGGGCGGCACGTGGCGACCATCGCCGACGCCCTCGGGATGCGGGCCATGGCGGTACCCGCACGGCGGTCCCATTGCCACATGGCGATCCTGTGGCGGCCAGAGTTCGCGGCACTGTCCCAGCGCAGCCACGGCCTGACGCTCTGGCATGGTGTGGGAGTCGTCCAACTCGACGTCGGGGCCGCCGTCCCGCTGCGCGTAGCGGTCACCCATCTGGCCCCGTGGGATCCCGTGCGACGGCTCAGTGACGTGCGCACCATCGCAGGCTTGCTGGACGATCCCGGACAGGCGACGGTCATCGCGGGCGACTGGAACAGTTTCGGCGCCGAGGACACCTACGACCCGGAGCCTGATTGGTCGAAGCTGCGCCCGGGTAAGGTCTGGCGCCACGTCCGGTGGAGCGATGACCCCGACACTCCGCCCCGTGCCGACCGGCGGCCCGCCGAACTCCTGCGTCGCTGCGGCCTGCACGACGCCGCGCCGCACCTGCGGGCGCCGTGGCAGCCAACCGGCGGCCACATGGGTGATGACCTGTCCCGGCGACTGGATGCGTTGTGGACCACCCGGCCGCAGGCGCTGCGCGGTTACCGGGTCATCGACACGCCAGCGACGCGCCTGCTGTCCGACCACCTTCCTATCCGGGTCGACCTTGACCCGACGGCGCTCGATTCAGGTTCGGCTGGTGGTGATCGGTGAGGCTCCTAGGTGGACGGTCCGCTGTGCGCGCTGATGCCTGGCCGGGCGGTGAGGGTGAGCCCGGCGAGGGCCAGCAGCATCCACGCGGCGTAGTAGAGCAACGCCGCTACTGGCGACGCTGCGGTCCAGAAGATGCCGGCGACGTCGCCGACCGCTCTGGCGGTGGCCGTCAGCGCGAAGGCGGAGCCGCGGATGTGGGCCGGAGCGAGCGCGGCCACGGCGCTGTGTTGGGCTGCCGGGGCCGAGGCCCCAACGCTCACGAGAGAGGTGGGCAACCGCCTGATCCTGCCCCTCACCACCGCCTCGCTGCAGGGAACTGAGGCGAGGGCCGCTGCCGAAACGATGTTGGGAGGTGATCACCGGATGACGAAGTGGGTCGTGGGCGGCGCGTGAGCCGATGAGCGGCCTGCCGGAGCCTTTGGCCGGGCCCGGCAGGCCGCACCCCAGGAAACGCCCGCAACTGCGGTTCCCCCCGAGAACCGGCTCCCACCCCCGATACCGAGGTGTCTGATGCTTCCGTTCGAGTCCTTCTCCTACCCCTTCTTCGACCTCAACTACAGGGCCGATCACGGCGCCTTGGCGTCGTCGTTCCTGTCCACCGCCGTCGACCAGGGGCCCGGTCTCAAGGCGCTGTATGTGCATATCCCGTTCTGCGACACGATCTGCACGTTCTGCCCGTTCGCGAAGTCGGTCGGCACACCGGAGCGCATCACCGCCTACCTGTCCGCCCTGCACGCGGAGATGAAGACGCTGGGTGCGACCGCACGCGTCGGCGGGTGGGAACTGGACTCGGTCTACATCGGTGGCGGTACCCCGTCGGTTCTGTCGGAAGATCAGCTCGCCGGGCTGCTCGCGGTGATCCGCGGGAACTTCCGGATCAAGCCGGATGCGGAGATCTCATTCGAGTTCGAGGCCAAGAGCATGACCGAAGCCAAGTTCCGGCTGCTGTCCAACCTCGGGGTGACCCGGGTCAGCTTCGGGGTGCAAACCTTCGATCCCGCCACCCGCGACATGGTCCGCATCACGGCCACGCTGGAGCAGGTGCGGGCCTGCATCGCCTGGTCGACGCGGTATTTCACCAACACCAACCTGGACATGATGGTCGGTTTTCCCGGCCAGGACCGCGACGCCGCCCTGCACGATGCCAGGCTCGCCGGAACCTCCGGCATCGGCAGCGTGTCGATCTACCCGGTCGACTACGTGATGACCCTGCCCGCCTGGCAGGACCGCATCCGCAGCGGGGAGCTGCCCCGCCCGGCGCCACTGGACAAGCGGTCGGCGATGTTCCACGCCGCCCGCGGGCAACTGCTGGAACACATGGCCGAGCAGAACATGTACTGCTTCGGCTCGCCGGACGCCCCGCCGACGCGGTACATGTTCTCCACCCTGTACGGCGGGTACCGCGACGAGTGCGTCGGAGTCGGCGCGGGCGCGTACTCGTTCCTGCGCGGCCTGGCCTACTACAACGAGGCCGACGAGCGGACCTACCTCAAACGCGCCACCGCCGGCGAGCTGCCGATCGTGTGTTCCTCACCGGGACACGCGTACGAGAAGGGGCTGGTGTTCTTCCCCAAGCGGCTGACGTTCGACATGCGCGACCTGGACGAGCTGGCCCTGGCCGAGGTGTACGCCGACCGCATCTCCACCATCGTCGGGTGGGGCCTGGCGGTCATCGACGGCGACACGATGCGCCTGAGCGAGGCCGGCAAGCTGGTCTACAGCGAACTGATGGCGCACTTCTTCTCCGACAGCCAGCGGCGCCTCTACCACCGAATGGTGGCCCGGCTCAGCGGCCAGGTCGGTGTGATCGACGCGCAGGAATGGGGCGCCGGCAAGGACCGGGTGCGCTCCATGGGCGCGTTCAACGCGTTGCCTACCGCCTCGGTCAAGCGCCTGCCGGTCGCCGCGCCACGATGACCGACGAGTTCTTCGGGCGGACGCTGGCACTGCTGGCCGATCCCGGCTCCCCCTACGCCCGCACGTTCGACGCCTCGCCGCTGCTGGACCTCAGCATCGGCGAGGTCCGCTACCCGCTGCCGGCGGCGAGCCGTACCGAGATGGGGAAGGCGGCGGGCCGCATCGAGCGGCTCTGGTACGCGGCCCCGCAGGGCGAGCCTGCGCTGCGGGCGGCCTACCTGCGCCACCTCACCAACATGGACACATCCGGGTCTGCGCCCGATGCGACCGATGTTCTGGTGACCGCCGGTGGGAAGGAAGCGGCCTGGCTGGCCATCCGCTACCTGCTGCAGCGTCGCGGTGGCGGCGCGGCCCTGGTGCCGGTCCCGGGGTGGGAGCCGTACCGGCTGTGGCTGTCGGCGGCCGGCTACCTGCAGGTGCCTTACGACCCGGTAGCGCTCGCCGGCGACCCGGCGTCGCTGTCCGCGCTGGTGGCCGGCGCGCCGACCCGGCCGACGCTGCTGGTCCTCAACTATCCGCACAACCCCACCGGGGCCAGCGTCGACCAGGCGGGCATGAACCAGATCATGGCCGCGGCAGCCGATGCCGGCGTGGCGGTCGTCTCCGACGAGGTGTACCGGACGTTCGCCCCCGCACCAGCGTCGGCGGCGCTGACTCCAGCCTTCGACCCCGGCCGTGACGCCGTCGTCGACTCCTGCTCCAAGTGGCTGGGCGTGGCCGGGCTAAGGGTCGGATTCCTGCTCGCAGGTCCAGAAACCGTGCGCGATGTCACCCTGTTTCGTTCCTCGTACGCCTCCTGCACCAGCGTGCTCGCCCAGCACGCCGCCGCGAGCCTGCTGGGTAGCGATGCGACACGCGACTGGATGACCGCGATCCGTGCGGAGATCGACCGCAACCGCAGGGCCGTCGCCGCGCAGCTCGACGTGCTCGGGGTGCCGGTGGAGTCTGCCGGCGGCCTGTACCTGTGGTGCCGCACACCGGACCCGGACAAGCTGACCGACCCCGGCGTCACCGGCCGTGCCCGCACTGCGCCCGGCCGCGGGTTCGGCACGCCGGGGCATTTCCGGCTGTGCGTCGCGCAAGCCGGGCTCAACCCCGCCCAGGCGGCCGCGGCCGTCGTGGCCACCCTGCGGGAGGGCTGATGCTCGACCACTTCGCCCCGCTTCCCCCGACCGCCGCCGAACCGCTGGCCCGGCTGGTCGACGTGACCCTGCGCGACGGCGGCTTCGAGGTCGACTTCCACTGGCCGGCCGACCTGTTCGCCCGGATCCCGGGTGTGCTCGCCCCGCTGGGCGTCGAGACGGTCGAACTGGGCTACCTCGGCGGCGTGCCCCTCGACCACGCGGTCACCGGGGCAGGCGTTGGGGCGTACCTGACCGCCGAGCATGTCGCGGCCGCGCGCCACCCGGGCGTGGTGCTGGCCGCGATGATCCACCCGAGCGCGCTGCGTACCGCGTTGGACTTCTCGGCGTACGCGGCGGCCGGTCTGGAGCTGGTCCGGCTGGTGTACCACCCGGATTGGTTCGACGACATCGTCCGCATCGCCGGACAGGCCAAAGGCAGGGGCCTGGCGGTCAGCGTCAACATCGCCCTGGCATCCCGGTACGGTCGCGCGGAACTGGTGTCCCACGCCGACCGGATCGCCGCGGCCATGGCGCCCGACGTGCTGTACGTGGCGGATACGTGCGGCGCGCTCACCCCGGAGCAGGTCACCGATCTGGTGACCGAGCTGACGACGACGGTCGGCGGCAGCATCGGGTTCCACGCGCACGACTTCCTCAGCCTGGGCTACGCCAACGCCCTCGCCGCCGCCAGGGCCGGCGCCACCTATCTGGACTGCTCCCTGCTGGGGTTGGGACGGGGCGGCGGCAACCTCGCCGGCGAGCTGATGCTGATCCGCCATCGGCTGCCTGGCCGGCGCATCCCGGAGGCGCTGCGCCCGTTGCTGGCCTGCCGCGCTCGGCTCGGCGAGCTCGCCGGCCGCCCGGTGCCGGCGCTGGTGCCGGTCGTGTGTGGAGGGCTCAACCTCACCCCCGTCGAAGAGCAGGCCCTGGTTGAGTTCGCCGACGCGGCCGACCTCGATCCGGACTGGGCCGGATTGTGGCTGGTGACGGCCGCCAACCGGATCACGTCGCTACGCCCGGCCGACCTGGTAGAGAGCTGGCGCGCTGAGACCGCACCGGTGCCGCGGTGACGGCGTCGCTGAGCCGTCACGCCGCGGGCCTGGTCGCCTACGGCTACGACGACTTCCGGGTCGAGGCGGGTGACCTGGACCTGCGCGGGGACAACTCGCCACCGCTGAGCACCGTCGCCAACATCCTGCGGCGGTTGGACTTCACCGCGCACGACCTGGCCTCCTATGGGCCGGTGCCGGGCGAGCCGCCGCTGCGGCAGGCGCTCGCCGGCATCTTCGCGGCACCCGCCGATCAGATCATCGTCACTGCCGGCGGCAGCGAGGCGCTGTTCCTCGCGCTGACCTGTCTGGCCATGCCCGGAGACGCGGTCCTGCTGCCGCGACCGGCCTTCCCCGGCTACGACCAACTCGCGCACCTGATCGGGCTACGTCCCATGCACTACGAGGTCCCCGGCCTGTCATCACCGCAGCCGGCAGGCTGTGCGGCGGTGCGGGTCGTGTGTACCCCGCACAACCCCAGCGGCGCTCTTACCCCACGAGCGGCGCTGGGCCGCGACGACGCGATGTGGACGGTGTGGGACCTGTGCCACGTGCCCCTCGCCGGTGCCGACCTCGACGACTTCCGCACCGGACTGGGCTCCCGCGAGGTGCTGGTGTTCAGCCTGTCGAAGTTGCTCCGGCTTCCCGGTGCACGGGTGGGCTGTCTGGTGGCCGGCTCACCCGAGGTCGCCGCGGCGGCGACCACAGTCAAGACGCACCTGTCGATGTCCACGAGCCGGCTCAGCCAGCGGCTGGCCGCGCAGGTCCTCGGCGATCCCGCCGTACGACGCGCGATCGCCACCCGGCACACCAGGCTGTCGCAGCTGCGCGAGCAGCTACACGCGGCGGTGCAGGAGTCGACCTGCCTGACCGCCGTCCCCGCAGGAGGCGGTACCCACCTGCTGGTTCACGCCAAGGGCGGCGGCGCCCCGTGGCAGATCCTCAAGGACGCCGGTGTCGTGGGTCTGCCCGGTGTGGTGTTCAACTCGCCCGTTCCCGCGGTGCGGCTGTGTACCGCGCAACCCGTCGACGTCATCGAAGCCGCCGCGAAGGTGGTTCGGACGCTATGAACCTCAGATGCGGCCATCGCCTGACCCTGGTCTACGTCGCCGGCGCTGCCGTCCCGGCGGTTCTGGCGCTGCTGGCCCTGATCACGATGGCCGGTCTCGGCACGCCGACGTCGGGCGCCTCTGTACCCAAGCCGGGCGCGGACGGGTTCGACGTCGGCCGGGTCCTGGTCACGATCGTCGTTGTCGTGGTGGCGGCCCACGGCGGAGGGGTCCTCGCCCGTCTGGCGCACCAGCCGCGCGTTGTCGGCCAGGCCGTCGTGGGGCTGTTGCTCGGCCCCTCCGTGCTTGGCTACCTCGCGCCGAAGCTGTACCAATGGCTACACGGTGGTGGCAGCAGCCAGGCGATCGATCTGCTCGCGCACCTCGGCGTCATCCTGTTCGTGTTCCTCATCGCCCGGGAGACGGCCGGCACCACGCAGCGCAGCACCAGTGGCCAGGCCCTGGTGATCGGCCACGCCATGATCTCGCTGCCGTTCCTGTGCGGGGTGCTGGTCGCGGCCCTGCTGGTTGGCCGGTACCGGCCGGCCGGGGTGGGCCCGCTGCCGTACGCGCTGTTCCTCGGGTTGGCGATGAGCGCCACCGCGCTGCCGGTGCTGGCGCACATTCTCGCGGAACGGCGCATGCTGACGAGCCGGATCGGCACGCTGGCCACCTCGTGCGCCGCGGTGGGCGACGCGACGCTGTGGTGCCTGCTGGCGGTCACGGTCTGCCTGGTGCACCGCGGCTCCCTGACTACGACGCTGGCGCGGGCAGCCGCCGCGCTCGCCTTCGCCGCGCTGCTGTGGTGGGCGGTCCGGCCGGCCCTGCGCCGCCTCGCCCGGCCGGCTGAGCACACCGGGCCGGGGCGTCCGGTGCTCCTGCTGGCCGGGCTGCTGCTGTGCGCGCAGGTGACCGAATCCTTGGGCCTGCACGCGATCTTCGGTGCGTTCCTGCTCGGCCTGGTGGTGCCGCGGACATCGCTCACTGCCCAGCGGGTCACCGTGATGGCTGAAGGGCTCACCGAGTGGCTGCTGCTGCCGCTGTTCTTCACCGCCATCGGCAGCCGCACGCATCTCGATGTGATCGGCGGGCCGGCGACCATCGGCCTGTGCCTGGCCGTGTTGGCCATCGCGATGCTCAGCAAACTGGTGGCGGCCGGCGGCGCGGCGCGCGCCGTCGGGCTGTCTTGGCGTGACGGTGCCGTCCTGGGTGTGCTGATGAACTGCCGGGGCCTGACCGAACTGCTCATCCTCAACGTCGGCCTCACGACCGGGATCATCGAAGGCCGGGTGTTCGCCTGCTTCGTCGTGATGGCCGTGGCCACCACCGCGCTGACCGGACCGCTGTTGGACGCGCTGCGACTACGCGCGCCAGGCGCCGATCCCGAGGGTGCCCGACCCGACCGGGTCTCGGTGAGCACCGCAAGCGGGGCCGCATGACAACGGCAACCGGGTGTCCTCAGCCGACCGGGGCGCGCTCCAGCAGGCGGGTCAACGGCTTCGGCGCCGACGACGGCCACACCGCGAGGAACTGGGCGGCAGCTGACGGGCGAGCCTTGACGACGTTGCTGATCAGCCACACGCTGGCCTTGCGCACCGGTTTCGCGTCGTCCTGCATCACCTGCACCAGCCGGCCCGCGGCCGCCGGATCCAGCCCTTGTCGAACCGGTCGGATCAGCCCCACCACGTACAGGCGCCGCTCCCACGGCGAGGCCGAGTCGGCCAGAAACCTCATCTCGTCCAGCAGCGCCGGATCGTCTATCAGCGCCTCGCCCAGGCAGCCGCCCAGCTCGTCCACGCTCAGCCAGTTGTCCAACCAGCCGGCCCATCGCCGGATCATCCCGGCGGTGACCCGCACCCCGGACAGGCGCAGCAGCATGCATGCTGCCAGCTCCTGCTCATGGAACCGGCCGCGCCACAGCGCCTCGGCCGCCTCCCGCACCACATCCGGCGTCACATCGCCGCGCTGGGCGAGCCGTAGCGCGTCGCGGACCGCGTCGCGCAGCAACGGGATCCGGATGCCCAGCACCGGCTTGCCGGGACTGCGCGCCGCGACCGTGCCGGCCACGTATTCCGGATCGGCCAGGTCCGCCAGGCGGACCGTCACATCCCGGGCCAGCCCCGCCTCTACAGCGCCTGCGTTGTGCACCACGCCAACCTACTGTCCGCCACCGATCCGATCCGCGAGGAGTCCGCGATGGCCGGAACATCCCGCGACATGACCGCCGCTCGGCCAGACGGCGACAGGCCCGTGTACGGCCTGTACGGCCCCGTCGACGACACCGCCGCCACCCTGGCCGACCTGCTGCGCGGCGGCGCCGTCCTGCGCCAGATCCCCACCGGCGTCCTGGCCGCCCTGGAAACCGGCAGCGCCCGCCTGCGCGAGGAAGCCCTCAACCGGCTCACCCACCACCAGGACCTGCCCCTGGTCGGCGCCGCCGGCTTCGACGACTGGTGGAACGGCGCCCTCGGCGCGCTCAACACCACCTTCCCGCTCGCCCAGGCCCGCCTGCTCGTCACCGACAAAGCCGCCCTCTACCAGCGGCTGCGCGCCCACGGCATCGCGGTACCCGCGTTCGTCACCGGTGAGCTGTCCACCCGGCTGGTCGCCGACGCCGTCAGCCAGTTCGGCCCCGGCCCGATCCTCAAACCCACCACCGGCGCTGGCTCCCGCGGCGTCTACCGCTACCGCGACGACCTTCCGGTCGAGGACAACCTCGCCCTCTACCGGCACCTGCTGCGGCTCGGGCACATCGACTCCAGCACCACGATCCTCGCCCTGGAGTACATCGGCGGACCCGAGGCGCTGGAAATCAGCGTCGACGTCATCGTCGCCGACGGACAGATCATCGCCTCAACCGTGCACGAGAAGCTGACCGCGACCCAGGTCCACCCCTTCGTCGACCGGGTCATGGTCTCCCCACCAATGCACCCCACCATCACCGCCGCCCTGCCCCTGCTGGATCCGACCATCGGTCAGATCCCGGCCGTGCTAGCCATCGCCGACGCAGTCCTGCACGTAGAGATGCGGCTGCACCAGGACTCCTGGCACGTCCTGGACATCGGCGTACGACCCGGCGCCGGCCTGGTCGCCTGCTCCGTCCAAGCCCTCACCGGTCTGGACCCCCGAGTGGCCCACCTACTGGCCAGCATCGGCCAACCCTTGACCGACAACGCCATCAAGCAGGCCGCACCGACGCACGCCGCCACCTGCATCGCCTGCTGCTACATCACCGAGGCCAGCCGACCCGCCGCCACCCTCACCGAACAGGCCACGCTCGCCACCGAGCTACACGGCACACCGGAGGTCATCGGCTGGCACCTCAACGCCGCCGAGACCAGTGACCAGCTCTACCGGCCCGACGCCGGCCTGTCCATCGGCGTCGGCGCACCCGACCCATACACAGCGATCACCCGACTGCGGTCGATCGTCGAGCCGCACCACTACGCCACCACCTGACCCCACCGGAACCGGCGACCAGCACCGGGTCCGCCCGCAACCACAGGAGAAGCTCACCGTGACCACGCTGCACCACCTCGCCGTCACCGCCCTGGACCTGCCCGAGTCGGCCCGCTTCTACGACACCGTTCTCCGCGAACTCGGCTACACCCGTGGCTACACCTCCGACCGCCTGTGCACCTGGCACGGACCCGCACCGGAGATCCTGGTCTACACCGCCGAAGCAGACGACCGAAGCCCGCACACTCACGGCCGGCCCGGCTGGCAACACGCGGCCTTCGCCGTCGAGGACCGCGGCACCGTCCTGGACGTGCACAAGGCGGTGACCGACGGCGGCTGGACCGTCGTCCACGAACCCCGCGAGTACCCCGAATACGCCGACGGCTACTTCGCGGTCTTCGTCGCGGATCCATGCGGCGTCCGGATCGAGGTTCTCCACACCCCTGTTCCCACGTCCTGAGCGGAAGTTGTCCTCAGCGAAACCGCGATAGCCGAACGGCTCCCCTATCCAAGCCTGCCGCCGGCCGACATTGCATCGGCGGCGGCCACCAACATGAACCGAAATTGCGCCGAGGAGGGGTGCCTGTGCATGCCGATGTGCAAAAGCGCCTGACCACGACGGTCGCGCACGTGATCGGAGAACCGCCCCCGCTCATCACGCTGCGACAACGGTCGCCTTTCGCGCCGCAGGAACTGGAGAAAATGCTGCGCGCCGCTCTGCCCGCCCGGTTTGCGATCACTGGGACTATGGACCGCAGACTGGTTATCGCAGAGCACGACACCCCCGAAAAGTGGACCATCGCAGACCTGTCCGGCAACCCGCACGCCACTCGCACATGGCCAGCGTGGACCGATCGGCACCTGAGAGCCGACACACCAGACAGCTGGCTGTCGACCGGCGTTGTCAGCGAGGACGGGTTCCACCGACTATCGAGACCGGTCATGCTGGCCCGCATCGGCCCGCCCGCCGCCCCCCCTGGTCCCGGTACTGCTGCCCGGCAGCAGCGCCGACGACGGCGAGCACGCCGTCTGCGCCTGGGCGTGCTGGCGTGTCACCGGTGACGGGACCGCCATCGCCGCCGCGTACCTCGCCCGGGCCGTCGCGCGCAGCCCGCAATATGCCGTCCGGGCGCTGCGCATGCTGGCCGACCTCGGACCCGCCGCCACCAGCGCGGAGACCATCCGGGCGGGGCTGGCCGATGACAGCCCGCATCTGCGGGTCGAGGCCGCCCGCGCGCTGTGGCGAGCCACCGGCAGCTTGGACGAGGCGCTGCCCGTGCTCCTGAACACCGTGCGCAATGCCGACGAGCCCGACTGGTCCGGGCCGCTACACATCCGGGCCGTGCAGTACCTCGGCCAGATTGGCCCGCCCGCCACCGACGCCACCTGCGCGATCGAGGCTCTGCTGCACGGCGACCGCCGCGTTGCCGGCATCCCAGACCGCGACGGCGGCGGCTTCGACCTGATCAGCTGGGACCAGCACGTCCAGCAGGTCGCCTCGCACGCCCTCACCCAGATCAACCGGGGACACCCGCCGCGCGACATGCCGGCAGGCGACCTGACAGCACACCACCCATTCGGCGCCAGCACTGCGCTGACGGATCAGACGCCCGAAGGCGATCTAGCCGTGTCCGCGGCATCGTCGCCGCCCGACCGGGATGAGCCGCGGTGAGGCAGGCAGGCGTCCTGCTGGTAGCCGTCATCGGCGCCATGCTGCTGTGGTCGGCCCTGGCCAAGGCGAGCAAGAACCCGGTCGACTGGTTTCTGTACTGGTTCAAGACGCGGCGACGCATTGCTGTCGTCGTCTTGGTGATCGTGCTGCTGCTCGTGGCTGCAAGCCAGCAACAGACTGCGACCGGCCCGGCTCCAGGTCCCCAAAGACGCCCACGGGGGCACGACGTGACCCGCAGTGCTGGCCATCGTAGCGGGTTGCGCGGCGCTGATCGCGGCCGCTTTGGCTGTCGAGCGTCGTCGTGCCCGGTCCGCCGCCGACCGGATTGGCGACCCGCACCGCTTGTAGCTACGCAGCCGTGGCCGCGGTCCACGAATGAACGGTGGCCCAGCCGCCGCGCCGGCGTCGTCCGTAACAACGGCGCCGACGCCCCCGACACCGCAGGACCTTGGAGGAGTTCGTGACCACGTTCGTGCCGCTGCTGACAACCGAACAGATCGACGCGTTGCCCGCACGGGCGCGTGAGGTCGTGGAGTACCGCAAGTCCGGGTTGTCGCTCAACCACGTGCAGGGCTGCCCGCTGGACTGCGCCTACTGCATCCGCCACACCTACGGCGTCTGGGACATGCGCCAGCCACGGGCGCTGATGGACGAGGCCTCGGCGGTGCGGGCGCTGGTGGAGCACCCGTACTTCCAACCCGACGTAACCCCGATCCAGGTGTTCAACCGGGCCACCGACCCGATGCTGCCCCGGGTGAAGGACCATCTGTTCGCGGTGCTGGCCGACCTGGACGCCCGGGGTCTGCGCAACCACGTGCTGGTCATCACCCGCTACAAGGTGACCGCGCAGGACTGCCAGCGGCTCAACGAACTGGTCAACGTGAAGCTGACGCTGCTGTTCACCTACTACTACTTGACTGAACTAGACATCGGTGTAATCCCAGGTCAGTGGCCGTTTGCCGGGTGTGGTAGTTATTCCGCCCGTGGAGTTTTCAGAGGAGCCTTCGCGGGATCTCGCGGGCATGTTGGTGCCCCGAGTGGGCCGGCTCATCGACACCGGCGACGCGTGCGACCCGTACCGGCTCGTCGACGGTGAAGGGGTCGTGGTGGAGGCGGTCGCGGAGTACTTCCGGGATCTGCAGGCGGCGGGCCGGTCGACGGCGACGTTGCGTTCCTATGGGCTGGATCTGTTGCGCTGGTTCAGGTTCTTGTGGGCGTGCGGTGTCGAGTGGAAGCGGGCGACGCGAATCGAGGCCCGGGACTTCTGCCGTTGGCTGGTGGTCGCGGGCAAGTCGGAACGGCCGCACTGGCGTAGTTCGACCGCGGATGTGTCGGCGGCGGCGCCCACGGGCATGCCTTATGCGGCGTCGGTACGCGCGCACAGCGAAACGGTGCTGCGCAGTTTCTACGATTTTCATCGTGATGCGGGGACAGGGCCGGTCATCAATCCGTTCCCGTTGGGCCGAGCCCGCCGGGGAACGCGGGCGAACGCCCATCACAACCCGATGGAGCCATATCGCACGGAGAAGTCGGGCTTGTACCGGCCGAGGGTGCCGGCGCGAATCCCGCGCAGCATCCCGGATGAGGAGTTCAACGAGATCTTCGCCCGGCTGCCGTCGCACCGGGACCGGGCGCTGGTCGCGTTCTACGTGTCCACCGGCGCTCGGGCCTCCGAGCTCCTGTCGGCCACTCAGGGCGGTGTCCATCCGGGGCGGCAGCTGATCACCGTGATCCGTAAGGGAAGCGGTGAAGCGCAAGAACTCCCGGCATCAACCGACGCGTTCGTCTGGCTGCGGCTCTACCAAGCGGAGATGGATGGCACGGTCCCACGCGGGCTGCGGTTGCCGTTGTGGTGGACGCTGCGCAAGCCGGTCCGGCCGTTGACTTACCACGCGGCGCACCGCATGTTCGAGCGGGTCAACGACCAGGCGGGCACGGCGGCGACCTTGCATGCCTTACGGCACACCGCCGCCTACCGCATGGCCGAGGATCCATCGCTGCCGCTGACCGACGTCCAGTTCGTCCTGGGACACGCGCTGCTCACGACGACTCAGATCTACCTGACGCCCCGCAAGGAAGAAGTGATCCGCAGGGTGCTGGCCTATCACGCCGAGCAGACCCGGCAAGCCACCCTGCGGGCCGCGCCGGCTCCGGCGGCCGGCTATCGGGTCGAGACGCTGAACGTGTTGTTCGGGGACGACACCCGGTGACGACCACAGTGGACAGAACCGGTGCGCTGACCGCGAATGAGGAAGCCGTCGCGCATGACGCGGACGCGTCCTCGTCGAAACCTCGTCAGCAGGCACAGGCCCGGTTCCCCGCGCGGCCGGTCGCGGCGAGCTGGGCAGCGACCCGGCAAGAGCGGGACCGGGTGCTGGGCAGGCTGAGCCGAGCGCCGTTCGTGCGTTCCAACGACAGCAGCCAGTCGCAGCGGGTCAGGGGCCTGGCCTGGCTGCTGAACGGCTTGCTAGAGCAGGTCGGCGAGACCTGGCAGCAGCGGTGGCTGGCCAGCGGCGCTGAGGCTGCCGATACGGCTTGGCGGGAGGTGTTCCTGCTCCGGGACGGTGTCGAGGGCGACCCGCCCGAGTGGCACAAGTCCGCGCTGTCCTCGGCGTTGGCCGCCATGGTCAGTGCCGACTTCCTGCGCCCGTCGTTGACCTGGCTGGCGGCCGGGACGACCGGGCAAGGCACCTTGGTCCGCGAACTCGCTCGATCCCGTGATCCCGAGGGGTTCGCCCGACTGCGGGAGCTCTGCGACAACGACCCTGATGTCTCCGCGGTCGCGACGAGCCACACCCTCTACCGCGCCGCCCTGATCATCGCCGCCAAGGGTGGCCGATTGGCCGATATCACCGTCGGGGATGCCCTTGAACTGCTGGATGTCGAAGCGGAACTGCACATCAAGACCACCGGGCACGCTGCGGTGTTCTACCGGATGCTCCACCGACTGGTGCCGTTCACCGAGCCGGCCCCACCGACTCTTCGGGAGCTGGGCCCCACCGGCCAGCTGACACCCGCGGAGCTGATTGACCGCTACCAGCTGCGCTGCCGCCCCATCCGGGACCTGCTGGTGGACTACCTGCGTGAACGCCAGCCCGCCCTGGACTACGTGAGCCTGAAATCCCTCGCCCATGCCCTGGGCAAACGCTTCTGGGCCGACATCGAGCGCCATCACCCCGGCATCGACACCCTACGGCTTCCCGTCGAGGTCGCCGACGGCTGGAAGCTGCGTCTGCGGACCAAGACCAAGACCGTCACGAACGGCAGCGGCGAGAAGACCAGCATCGCCGTCGAGCGGATCAACTATCGGGAATCCCTGACGCCGGTGCGCGCCTTTTACCTCGACTTGGCCCAGTGGTCCATCGAGGACCCGGCACGATGGGCACCCTGGGTGGCGCCCTGCCCCATCCGGGAGAACGAGGTCAACCTGCGCAAAGCCAAACGGCGACGCAAGGCCCGCATCGACGCGCGCACCCGCGAACGGCTCCCAGTGCTGCCCGTGCTGGTCAACACCGTCAACCAGCGACGCACGACCGCCCAAGCAGTTCTGGCCGCAGCACGACGAAGCCGTCCGGGTGAGACCTTCACCGCCGACGGCCACACCCTGGTCCGCTCGATCACTCCGAACGCCCATGGCGACAGGGTCTGGGCCCACGATCCAGCCACGGGCAAGCGCCGCGACCTCACACACGAGGAGGACTACGCCTTTTGGACCTTCGCTGTCGTGGAAGTCTTGCGCGCCACCGGGATCCGCGTCGAGGAACTCCTCGAACTGTCCCACCACAGCCTCGTCCAATACCGGCTGCCCACCACCGGCGAAGTGGTCCCGCTCCTGCAGATCGCCCCGTCCAAGACCGACGCCGAACGGCTGCTGGTGGTCAGTCCCGAACTCGCCGAGGTACTCAGCTCGATCATCTGCAGGGTCCGCGAGCCTTCGGGGGCAGCGCCGCTCGTTCCGGCCTACGACCGACACGAATGCGTCTGGATGGAGCCAGCCCCGCTGCTATTCCAGCGCAGAATCCACCGAGAGAATCGCGCGATCGGCGTCTGGCTGGTTCGGCGAATGCTCAGCGAGGCCCTAAAACACACAGGTTTGGTCGACCCGGCAACCGGCGGTCCTTTGCACTACACACCCCACGATTTCCGCAGAATGTTTATCACCGATGCTGTGATGAACGGGCTGCCACCACACATCGCCCAGGTAATTGCCGGGCACCGCGACATCAACGTCACCATGGGCTACAAAGCCGTCTATCCCGAGGAGACTATCCAGTCCCACCTGGCCTTCCTCGCCCGGCGACGGGCACTGCGCCCCACCGAAGAATATCGCGTCCCAACCGATGAGGAGTGGCAGGAATTCCTCGGCCATTTCGAGCGTCGCAAAGTATCAACTGGAACCTGCGGGCGGGCCCTCGGGACGCCTTGCATTCACGAGCACGCTTGTATTCGATGCTCAATGCTTTGGCCTGATCCAGCGCAACGGGAGCGATTGGTCGAGATTCGCGACAATCTTATCAATCGAATCACCGAAGCTGAACGCGAAGGCTGGCTCGGCGAAATCGAGGGACTCCAGAGCAGCCTCGCCGGGGCCGAGGACAAACTCGCCCAGATCGATCGCCGCTCCCCAGGCCAGGTGCACCTCGGCATGCCAACGCTTAAGCCAACCCAGATTGACGAGACAGGGCAGTGATCACCGTGCAACCCGCCCACAGCACCGTCTTGATCAAGTTCAGAGAATCCGGCATCGACGACATGCGCATCGAGCCGTACTCCAGCCACGTGGCCGCCAACTCGCTGCGGCTGGCGCACGCACTGGCCAGGCGGTACCGCACCATCCTCTACTGGCGCCCCCTCGTCCCCGGGCTCAACGACAGCCCCGAACACCTGGCTCACGCCGTCGAGCTGAGCAAGGCCGCACACGCGACCGTGTTCACCGGCCTGTTCTACCGCGAAGAGATCGCCACCTACTACCGGGCCAACGGCCTGCCCGAACCGTACGACGACACCGCCCGACGCAAGATCGTCCCCGAGACGCTGGAACAACGGGTGCTGGCCGCCTTCGCCGACGACGACGGTGGGCCGTTGTACCGCAAGACGAGTTGCGCGGTGAGCGCCGCCCACGAGTTGCCGGACTACAACGGCCACTACGGCATCCGCGAGCTGTGCGACATTTGCCCGCTGCCGCAGGTGCAGCGGTGCGCGGCAGCGCACGTCGTGCCGGACGAGGCGGCGGTGCGTCGCGTGGCCGCCCGTGCGCCTGACACGCCAGACTTCGACATCGTCGACATCAGCGAACGCGCGGTGGTCGTGCAGGGGCTGGACGAGCAACCCCGCTACCACCTGCAGCACTCGCTCGGCTTCCAGATCCACGACGCCCGGCACCCGCACCGGCTGTTCCGCCACGGCCGTGCCGAGATCGGCTGGCAAACCGCCGGCGCCAAGTAGGAAGAGAACCACATGATCCGCGAAGACCTGCCGTGGACCAGCGCCCGGATTGTGGTGGCCGACGTGGAAGGCAACGGCCGCCGGCCTCCGAGCCTGGTGGAGGCGGCGGTGGTGCCGATCGTCGCCGGCCGCATCGGTGAGCCGGCGAGCTGGCTGGTCCGCCCACCCGCGCCGATCACCTGGCAGGCCACCCGGGTCCACGGCATCACCAACAAGGACGTCGAGAACCTGCTCGGCATCAATGCCGTCGCAGCCGACATCCGGGCGCATGTCGACGGTGCCGTGGTGGTCGCGCACAACGCACACATCGACCTCGACGTGCTGAGTCGCGAGCTGCCCGGCTGGCAACCGGCCGCAGTGGTCGACACCCTCAAGCTCGCCCGCGTTCAGCTGCCCGAGCGGCCCAGTCATCGGCTCGGCGCCCTGGTCGAGGCGTTCGACCTCGCCCGGGACCTACCTACCGGGCTGCGTCCGCACCGAGCGGCCTACGACGCGCTGGTCACCGCCCGGCTGTTCGTCCACCTCGCCACCGACGCCGACGGTGGGCCGCTGCTGTTGGGCGACCTCACCGGCACCCCGGCCGCCGCACCACAGCCCGACCAACTGTTCTGACCCCACGCAGGAGAGGACACATGACCACCCGCGCTGACGGCCTGCTGGTCAGCATCGACGGACCGGGCGGTGTCGGCAAGACCGCCACCATCGACCACCTGGCCGGAATCCTGAGCCGCGCCGGCTTGCCCGTCCATCGCACCGCTCAACCGTCCAACGGCCCGATTGGCGCGCTGGCCCGCGACCTGGTACCCACCGTCGGTGGCGCGGCCCTCGCTTGCCTTTTCGCCGCCGACCGATACCACCACCTCGACAACGAGATCCGCCCCCACCGCGCCGCCGGCCGCATCGTGCTGTGCGACCGGTACCTGGCCTCCGGCTTGGTGGTGCAACGCGCCGATGGCCTCGATCTGGCGTTCCTCGCCGGCGTCAACGCCCACGCCGATCTGCCCGACCTGGCCGTCATCCTCACCGCCGACCCGGACACCATCGCCGGACGCCTCGCCACGCGCGGCGCCCACAACCGCTACCAGGGCAACCCCGCCCAGGCCGCCACAGAGACCACCCACTATGGCGAAGCAGCCGCGCACCTGGAACACCTCGGCGCGTCCGTGCTGCACATCGACACCACGAACACCCCGCCCAGCCGGGTCGCCGCGCAGGTCGCCGCCTCCATCCCCGACCTTCGCCGCCCCACGACAAGAAGGCAGGTTGCTTGATGACCAGCACACCCCCACCGGCGCGCGCCTCCGGCCAATACCTCATCGGCGGCGACCTACCCGTGTACCGGCTCGGCTACGGCACCATGCAACTGACCGGCCCCGGCCACTGGTACCACCCCGCCGACCCCGACGGCGCCAAACGCCTGCTGCGCCGCGCGGTCGATCTTGGCATCAACCACCTCGACACCGCCGACGCCTACGGCCCCGAGACCGTCGAGCACCTCATCCGCAAGGCGCTGTACCCCTACCCGCCCGGCCTGGTCATCGCCACCAAGGGTGGGCTGACCCGACCCGGCCCCAACCGGTGGGAACCCGTCGGGCGGCCCGCCTACCTGCGGCAGTGCATCGAGATGAGCCTGCGCCGACTCGCCATCGAACGCATCGACCTGTACTACCTGCACCGCATCGACCCGCTCACCCCGCTGGCCGACCAGCTCGGCGTGCTCGCCGACGCGCACCATGCCGGGAAGATTCGCCACATCGGCCTGTCCAAGGTCACCGTCGCGCAAATCGAACAGGCCGCCCGCATCGCGCCGATCGCGGCCGTGCAGAACCCCCACAACCTCACTGAAGGCGACGACAACGTGCTGGCCTACTGCGAGCACCACGGCATCGCGTTCGTGCCCTACAAGCCGCTGGGCGCAGGCGCCCTCGCCCGGCCCGCTCAGACGCAGCCCGGGAGGGCGACACCCGCGCAGGCCGCAATCGCCCACCTCCTCGACAGATCCCCGAACATGCTGCCCATCCCCGGCACGAGCGACCTCGCACACCTGGAGGACAACACGAACGCAGCCCTCTTTGGATATGCGGCCGCCAGCACTGGGCGGCTGTGGCACGACTGACATGAAGCCAGTCGGCCAACCGCAGGGCGGCGTAGCGATGGCGAGCCGTGCACAGCTCAGCCGGTCTGAACGCCGCGGTGGAGGGAGAAGCCGGTGAGCGCCACCAGAGGTACGGAGCGGTGTTCCAGCCCGGTGTGGAACTGGGGGCCTCTGCTCGCGTTAGACGACTTGATCGCCGTCGTCGCTGCGGACGTCGACACCGCGTGGGCCGACCAGATCCTGGCCAGCGACGAGCGCCGCCGCGTCGTGTGGGTAGCCGCTGTCCTGCAGCCCGAACGCGATGGCCGGGCCGCCCTGGCTCGGGCCGGTGTGCACGCGGCCAGCCTGGCCGCCGCAGGACAGCCGCCAGGGCAGGTGGGTATGGCGCTGCAGGTTGCGTCATACCTGGCCCGGGTCCGCTCGGCTGGTTGCAGCCCCACACGCGCATACCTGACGAGCCCGAGCCGGCCCGTCGCCACACCGGACGGTCTGGTCCGGATCCCCCACCTCGTCACGGTGCGCGCAGCCGACGAGACCACCAGGGACGAGGTGGTGTGGAAGCCTGCCCGACCTGCTGAGCCTGCGTGGCGCCGCCCGCACCGGCGCCGTGCCCGCCACCCCCGTGGGCCAACGGCTGGCGGCGCTGCTGCACGGCCGGCCAGAGCCGCTGTCGATCCAACTGGTGTACCTGCACCTCGACCTGTTCCGGGTCCTGTTCGCCAGTCGGGGAGACCAGACATGACCAGGATGACCGCCGCGCCAACGATCTATGTGCGGCAGTGGTGCGCGGACACCTATCGCGGTCATCCGCAGTGCCGGGGGGGACCACGGTGAGCGCAGCCGCTCCTGCCGGGCCGAGCTGGCTCGGCCCGGCGCTGCCCTGTTGGCGGTTGTCGCCTGCCGCGGGCGGGCTCGTGGCGGTCGTAACCTCCTCGGCCGACAACTTGCGGATCGGCAAGGTGCTAACCGGCGATAGCAGCCACAGCCTGGTATGGATTCCAGCCGGCACGCAGCCGGAGCGCGCCGGCCTGCTCACCCTGCACCGGCCGGGTATCCGCGCCGTCAGCATCGCCCCGGCCGGACGCGAGCTTCGCCGCGCCTGGCCGGCGCTGCAGTTCGCTCACCGCCTCGGCCTGAAGGCAGATGGTCGGGCTCGCCTGACCAGTGCGGATGCGCCGGCCACCGTGGACCGGTCAACCCGGATGCCGCATCTGATCAGTGTCCGGTACGGCACGGGGACCCTGACCGACACGGTGGTGTGGGAGCTGATGGCGCGCACGGTGGCGCCCGAGTGGAGCCGGGTCCCGCCGGTCGACCAAGCGTTCATTGAGGCTCACCTGCACCGGCTGGTGACTCTGCGCGGGGTCGCGCGCGGCGGACGACTGCCATCGACCGCCGCCGGGCGGCGGTTGGCCAGCCTGCTCGGGGAACGTCCCTTGACGATCCGCACGGTGTACGAGCACCTCGACGTTCTCCGCCACCTGGTGATCGAAATGTCTGGGCAGGCACAACGCTCACCGCCAGCAGCGGATCGCCGACAGCCCATATCGACCTGCGCGGTCGCCGTACCCCCTGATATCACCCAGCAGACGGACGAGCCGGCATGCGCGGCGGTGGCCGTCGACCGGCCCGGCGCTCGCAGGCATGATGTGTGGAACCCACGGCAGTGACCATGGGCGATCAGCTACACACGCAAGGTGATCGACGGGCGCTCCCCGTCGCGCTCACACCAGCCCCATGATCGGAAATAGATGCCGCCCCTCCTCGACAGCGTTGAAGCCCGCTGCAGCCAGTACGGCGAGGACCTCCTGGTCGTAGACGGCCAGCGGGCACTGACCGGTGCCGCCTTCCTGGAACTCGCTCACGACCTGTGCGCGGACCTGCAAGACCTGGGCGTGCGGCCCGGGTCGCGGGTCGGCCTGCAGCTGCCGCCCTCCGACGATCTCCTCATCGCCATCGTCGCGACCTGGTTGGCGGGCGCAGCCTTCGTGCCGCTCGACCCAGACGAAGCGCCTGATCGCCGCGTGCAGATCCTCGCCGACAGCGGTGCGGGGCTCGTCCTGGCACGCCACGCCGAGCCGGCCCAGAACCCAACAACCGGCGTGGCCCACGCGACCATGTCGGGCGGCCGCGTCGTATCGGCGCCTGGAAACATCGAGCCTTCAACGGCCCGCTCTCAGCGGCCGGACGAAGCCTACGTGATCTTCACCTCCGGGTCGACGGGCCGCCCAAAGGGCGTCAGCGTCGGCCACGACGCGATCGCTGCCTACGTACGGGAAGCATGCCGCGTCTTCGAACTCCCCGCGATCGGCGGGGCCTTCCCGGTCCAGCTACCACCGACCTTCGACGCGGCGCTGACGTCCCTGCTTCTCCCCCTTGTCACCCGGCATGTCGCCGTTCCGCTCCGCGACCCGGTGTCCCCGACCCGGGAGCTCGCTACCTATCTGAAGCGCAGCAAGGCCGCTGTCCTGGTCAAGACCACACCGAGCCAGCTCCGACTACTCCGCGACTTCCTCACCTCGCAAGACGTCGATCGCCTCAACGGCGTGTTCGTCGTCGGCGGGGAACCGCTCGACTACGCCGACCTGACGTGGCTACGCCGAGCGGACCGCGTCGCGATCTTCAACGAATACGGGCCGACCGAGGCGACCGTCGGCTGTTCCGTACACCGCGTCGCGGCCGACGACCCGACCAGCGGACCGGTGCCGATCGGAACGCCACACCAGGGCGTCCGGTTCTTCATCGACGACGACGGCCGGGACGACGGCTCCACCGCGACCGGCGAGCTCATCATCGCGGGCCCAATCGTGGCCAACGGCTACATCAACGCCCCCGCAAACAACAGCTTCGGACACCGCGACGGCCTGCCGAGCTACCGCACCGGAGACCGGGTACGCCGCGACGAGCAGGGCCGCTACCACTTCCTGGGGCGCCACGACGACCAGGTGAAGATCCAGGGCTTCCGCGTAGAGCTCGGGGAGGTCGAGGCCGCCCTGCGCGCGGCCGCTACCGGACGCCGCGCCGCCGCGCTGGTCACCCGCGAGCACATCATCGGCGTCCTCGACGGCCCGTCCGACCTCGACGTCGAGGCGGTGACCACCAACCTGCGACGCCGGCTGCCGGCCTTCATGCTGCCCGGCAGCATCCAGGTGGTCCCGACCATCCCGCTGACCGCCCACGGCAAGATCGATCGTCGGCGGCTGGCGACCGACCTTGCCATACCGGTCACCGGTCTCGCCGACCCGCCCCCGCAGCCAGCAGCAACCGCCCCCGGCGACCACCTCGACGAGACGATCGCCGACCTCTGGCGGACGCTACTCGGCCTGGACACCGCAGCGGCCGGCACCGATTTCTTCGCCCTCGGCGACTCCATCACCGCGCTGAAACTCGCTGGCCGCCTCAAGCAGCTGGGCTACGACGTCCCCGTCTCATTGGTGTTCGACCATCCCACCCTCGCCAGCTTCACCGTGGCCGCGCGCAGCCATCTCAGCGACCAGGAGGCCGACGCCGCCGCCAGAGACACCGCAGCCCAGGAGCGTACGCCGGCCCCGGCCCAGCTGGCCATCCTGGAAGCCGAGCTGCTGTCGCCGCCAGACCAGGCCCTGTTCACGGTGGTGGACGCCGTCCGTGTGACGGGTGTCCCGGACTGGCCGCGCCTGCCCGCGGCGATCGCTGCCACGCTCGCGCGACACGAGGTACTGGGCTGGCGCTTCAGCCGGGATGATGCGCGAGGTCTGGTGGCCGAGGTTGGTGAACCGGGCCGCCCTCTGGCCGAGGCGGTCGATGAGGTGGACCTGCGTGCGCTGCCCGAGGCTGCCGCCGAGGCAGCCATCGCACAACGGCTGGCCCAGGAACGCGACCACCGCATCGATCTGCTGTCCGGGGCGCGCGGCGTCCGCGCCCTGGTGTTCCGAACCCGGCCGGACGCGACCGGGATGCAGGCCGGCGTATGCGCCCTCGTGGCCCATCACGCGCTGGTGGACGAGACATCGATGCGGCTGCTGTGGACGGATGTGTTCACCCGCGTGGATGGCGACCCGGTTGACGACGGCCACGGCGCCCACTACGCGCAGTGGGCCACGCAGATGGCTACCGCGGCGGCGGGCCTACGTGCAACGAGGTCGGCCGCTGAGCTCGCCAGCCGTCTGACCGAATCGCCCCTGGGCACGCTCGTCCGCCCCGACCCACAGCAGCCGGCGATGGCAGCATCTGGGCCGCCGCTGCGATTCACCATCCCGGCCGAGCTGGCCGGCCGGGCCATCGATGCGGCACGGCGCTTCGCCGTGCCCGTGTCCGCAATCTACGGCGCGGCCGTCGTACGGGCCCTCGGCGCGACGATCTCCCGATCACGCTTCGCGCTGTTCATGCCCATGACGCTGCGCCGATCCGAGACGGACTTCGAAGCGGTCGGCTGCTTCGTGGCCAGCGTCCCCGTGCTGGCCGAATGCCCGACGGCCCCAGAACCGCCGGCGACGGCCGTGCACCGGTGGCATCGGTCGGTCGGGTTCTCAGCCGAGCGCGCCGACGCCGACCCGGACACGCTGACCGAGCGGCTTCGAATCGCCGCGCCGGCCTGGCTCAGCTCGGCCCGCCTGTCCCTCGCCTTTGAGAACCCGGCAACCGGACGAGCCGGGACGGTGCACTGGTCGGCACTGTCTCCCCCGGCTGGGCCCGCCAAACACGACCTGTCGATCTTCATCACGCCCGGCGCCCGACATCGGGCCGGCGCCGGACGCCTGCTCTGGCGGACCGGACCAGCGGATCGCGCCCTGGTCGGGCTCCTCGCCCCGGCGCTGGCCAGCGGCGTCCTGGACGCCCTCAACGACCTGTGCGGGCGCGACGAACTGCCCCCGGCGGGGCCGCTGGCCGGCGAGCGGGCGGACCAGCTGTGGCCGGCCGGCCACGCCGAGGCCCCATCTGAACCCGACGAGGCGGGCCTCGCCCAGGTCGTGACCGCGATAGCCGGCACCCTGCTCGCGCAGCCGCTCGCCGCCGACGACAGCCTCTTCGAGGCCGGCGCCCGCAGCCTCGACCTGATCCGGCTGACCGCGGAGATCGGCCGCACATACGGCGTGCAGCTCAGCGCCGTCGACGTCTTCGACCATCCAACCCCCGCCGAGCTGGCCTCGCTGATCCTGACCCGAGGTGACCCGGCCCGCCTGAACGGAGCCAGCAAATGACTCTGCCGAGCCCGACACACCCTGGCAGCCAGGGAGGCGGTCCCCCCGCGTCGCCGCGGGTAGCGGAGTTCCTGCTCGCCTTCGATGCCGGCCCGGGCGCGGCGATCGCTGCGCGGGCCAACGGCAGCGGGGAACTGACCGCCTCGCTGACGCGGCTGCAGGTCGGCCACGACCCGTTCACCCACGGCACCATCGACGGGTTCCTGCCCGACAGCCTGTACGCGGCGGTGCTGCGGGACTGGCCGGCCGACTCGGAGCTGTCGGCCGTGCCCCTTCCCGGCACCGACACGCCCAGCGGCGGCTACGTCGGAACCCACACGACCAGGCTGCTCCAGGAATGGCACGCCGACGAGCTACCCATGGCGTGGTCTGCCACCGGCGAGCAGGCGCGCACCAGCCAGACCTGGGACCGCGTGTCTGCCGCGCTGCGCTCTCCGGCGTTCGTACGGGGCGTCTTCACCCGCTTCGCCAAAACCATCGAGGCCAACCTGGCTACCCTCGGCGACACCGCGGCGGGCCAGCCGGGATTCCGGCTCTACCTGAGCCTCGATCAGGGGCCGGAAGAAGCGCTGGGCGCCCATGTGGACGCGCTGCGCAAGCTGCTGACGATCGTCGTCTACCTCGATCTGGCCGGCGCCGTCGACAACGACAGCGAGCAGTTGTGGGGCACGGCCCTGTACGACACGGCGGCGGGCGCGGTCAGGCCGGTCGAGTTCTCCGCCAACAGCGCCCACCGCCTGGCACACCGGATCGGCTTCACCGCCAACCGGGCCTTCCTCATGCCCAACGACAGCCGTGCCCTGCACGGTGTCGCCGGCGGCCAGGCCGGCGTCGTGCGACGGACGTTGATGTGCGGCTACTGGTTGTTCGACCAGCCCTGACAAGCCGGTGGCCGCCGGTCCGGCGGACACCGCGCCCTTCTCGGAATGCCCGGTCGCACCCCCTGACTCGTTGGAAGATGCTCGATGACGCTTCGGATCGTCGGATTCAACCTCAGCCACGACAGCAGCGCCTGCTTGGTCGAGAACGGCACAGTCCGCGCCGCCCTCGCCCTGGAACGGACCACGCGCGTGAAGCGTGGCGTCGTCGCAGCGCACGCGTACGCCGCCGCCATGGCCGGGCTGACACACGACCTCCTCGCCGGCGAGGCCCTCAGCACGTCCGATGTCGACTACTGGATCGCCACCTCGACCGAATCGCGCGACGCCGACGACGAACGCGCCCTGGCCAGCACACTCGGGCTGCTGGCACCGCCAGGGCGGTGCCTGACGCTGCCGCATCCCGGCCACCACCTGGCCCACGCCAGCGCCGCGTTCTACTGCTCGGGCTTCGACGAGGCGGCCGCTGTCGTCGTGGACGCCTACGGCTCACGGATCGGCCACACTCGTGAACGGGAGACCGGGTTCGCCTTCCGCGTCGGCGCCCCACCCGAGCGGGTGCTGCAGCTGGTCCGACCCGATGACCGCATCGCCGGACGGATGCAGGACGGTGCGATCTGGCTACCCGACACCCTCAGCGGCATCGGCGAGGTCTACCGGGTCGTCACGTTGGCGCTCGGGTTCCGCGAGGCCGGCACAACCTACGACGACGCTGGTAAGACCATGGGGTTGGCGCCCTATGGCACCAGGCTGTCCGCCGACAACCTGTTCATCGACGTCACCGATGCCGGTCTGTCCTTCGACCGGGCCACCGACACACTCGTCGAGCTTGGTCTGGCCGCCCGCGAGCAGCACGGCCTGCGGCTGATCCCGCGCCCTGCTGGTGCGCCGTTGCGGCAGTTGCACCGTGATCTGGCCGCGCAGGTGCAGGCCGAGTTCGAAAACGCCTGCCTGTATCTGGTCCGGGAGGTGCTGGCATGCACCGCAAGCCGGTCCCTGGTGCTGTCCGGCGGCTGCTTCCTCAACTCCGTGCTCAACTCCCGGATCGTACGGGAGACCCAGATCGACCGGCTCTTCGTCTTTCCGGCCGCCACCGACGACGGCAACTCCGCCGGGGCCGCCCTGTATGCCCACCACGTTCTTCTCGCCGGCCGACACGGCCGTCCGGCCGCGCCGATACGCAGCGTCTACCTGGGACCGCCACGGCTGCCCGGCTCGGACATCGTTGCGCTGGCCGGCCGGTGGAAGCTCCGTGCGCGCCGGCACACCTCCCCGACCGCGGCGGCCGCGGTCGCGGCCGCCGCGGTGGCCCGAGGTGAGATCGTCGGCTGGTTCCAGGACCGAGCCGAGTTCGGCCCCCGGGCGCTGGGAGCACGATCGATTCTCTGCCACCCCGGCATCGCCGGGATGAAGGATCGGCTCAACGCCCGGGTGAAGTTCCGGGAGGCGTTCCGTCCCTTCGCCGCCGCCGTCCTGGCCGAGCTCGCCGAGAAGTGGTTCGACATGCCCACACCGGACAGCCCGTTCATGTTGCTTGTCTGCCCGGTCTGGCAGGCGCAGCGTGACGCGGTCAGTGAGATCGTGCACGTGGACGGAAGCTGCCGCATCCAGACGGTGGGCGCGGACCTGCCCGGGCCGTTCCGGACGCTGCTGGAGGCGTTCGAGAACGCGACCGGATTGCCGATGGTGCTCAACACGTCGTTCAACCTGCGCGGGATGCCGATCGTGGAACGTCCGGAGGAGGCGCTCGACTGCCTGTACGGGTCCCGGCTGGACCGGCTGTTCATCGGCGACACGGAGGTCGACGGTCCGGCCCATGCGGACCTGTGCCCGGTGCGTGCTACAGGCGAGATGCGCCTGGCCGCCGATACCGAGGCCACCGGCACCTTGTTCCCGGGCGCCCCGCCCGCAGTGGCCGACCTCGCCCCACGAGGCGGACGCACCAGGCGTGTGAACGGCGCCAGCCTGCAGCTGCTCGACCGGGCCTGCGGAACCGTGTCAGTCGCCGCCATCGCCGCCGACATCGGCCTGCCCGTCGACGCCGCTGTCGACATCGCGCTGGAGATGCGCCACCACGGCCTGTTGCGCTGGTCGGGTCTGCCGTACGCCGAGTCGGCGCGCCTTCCGCTTGCGCAGTACGACCCGCAGTCTCTCCCGGAGTGAGGAGCGGAGATGTCTGGGAACCACGTACCCGCTCTGGTGGCGTTGTGGGACGCCGCCGTGGCTCGGTTCGGGGACCAACCGGCCCTGAACACACCGGATGGCTGGTCGGCCAGCTACCGCGACGTCGCTGCCGCGGCCGCCGCGATCCGCGACGACCTGCGCTCCCACGGCGTGTTCCCCGGTGATGCCGTTCTGCTGGGCATGGCACGGGGCCCGGTGTGGCTACCAGCGCTGCTCGGAACCTGGTTGGCGGGCGGCGTGGCCGTTCCAGTGCCCAGCGACGAGAGAGCCAGCAGACGGGTGCTGGCGGCGTGGACCGGGGCACGACATCGCATCGTTGACGCCGCACAGGGATCGGCATGGTACGCCCGCTACGACATTGAGCCGCACGACCAGCGCGGACCGCAGGATGCTGTCTGCGGTGGGGCCCTCACCGCGGCGCACGCGTACGCGATGGCGACGTCGGGGTCGACCGGCGAGCCCAAGTTGGCGCTGGTGACCCACCGCACCAGCGCAGCGGTGGTGACCGGGCTCGTGGCCGCGGTCGGGATCGAGGCAGGCGAACATGCCCTGCACACCGCGGCGTTCACGTTCTCCTCCAGCATCCGCCAGCTGTTTGTGCCGCTTCTGTCCGGCGCCCGGGTGACCGTGTTCACGGCCGAGCGGTTCGCCCCGCAACCGCTGCTCGAGGTGACCACCCAGACCCGTGTCACCTCTCTCGATCTCACCCCCAGCCATCTGGTCGGCGTCGTTGGCACGTTGGAGGCCAACCCGGGCGCGCCGCGGCCGGGCATGCTGCGGCGCCTGCTGGTCGCCAGCGAGGTCCTGCGCCCGGCGGTGGTGGCCCGGTGGCGGAGGCTGGTCGGCGCCGGACCGGACCTGGTCCACCTGTACGGCCAGACCGAAACCGGCGGCGCGGTATCAGCCCTACGGCACGCAGACGACGACCCGCCCCGGCCTGGCCAGCTGCCGCTGGCGCTGCCGTTCGCCCCGTTCACCGCCTACTTCGATGCTCGCGCAGACGGCACCGCGGAAATGCTGCTCGCCGGCCTCGACCGGGCCGACGGGCTCCTCGTCGACGGCCGGTGGGACCGCAGCCGCTACGAGGCCCGCCTGGGCGGCGCGGCTGGGCTGTACCGCACCGGCGACCTGTTCGTGGGGCACCCGGACGGCCCGCTGCGGTTCCACGGCCGAACCGACACCGACGTCAAGATCCTCGGCGTGCGGGTCGACACGGCGGCACTGGAACGGCAACTATCAACGATCCCTGGCATCGAACACGTCGTCGTCGGGGCCGTGCCACGCGCCGGCGGCAGCACACAGCTTGGCGTCGGCTACACCGCCTCCGGTGAGGGCCCGACCGAGGCGCAGGTCGCGAGTGAGGCGGCGAGTCGGCTCAGCTCGATGCTGCCCGCACCACAGGTGCTCCGCCTCGACGCGGTCCCACTGAACCGGTCCGGCAAGCTCGACCGGCCGGCCGTCCTGCATGCCCTGCGTGTTGCGCTGACGACGCACACCGGCAGCCGCGGTGACCCGGTTCACGAGCTGTGGCGCCGGCACACCAGCCAGTTGCCCACGCGGGTGCCCGCCGGCGCGGACTCGAGCCCAGGCGATCTTGACTTCTTCGCGGCGGGCGGCGACAGCCTTTCCATGATCGCGCTGCTTGCCGACGTGGCTCGCACCCTCAGCGTGCGGGTGCTGCCCGCGCAGTTCCACCGCGAGCCGACGCTGGCGGGGTTACGCCGACTTGTGGCCGCGGCGAAGGAGGACCGACCCGACGGCCAACCGCCGAGCACGATTCCGCCACCGGCCGGCAACCGGCCGGCGGGCGGGCCCGCCCGCCGGCCGGCGACCGCGTTCCATCGTGGACTGTGGATCAGCGAACGGCTCGCCGGCGTCCCCTCGTCGCCCTACTGGCTGCCCCTGGACCTTGAAGTGCCGGGCGCCCTTGACCCGGGCAGGCTCACCGCGGCGTGGCGCACCGTGCTAACCCGATTCGACGCGCTACGACTGGGCTTCGTCGGCGGGGACGAGGGCACACTCACACTGATTCCCGACCTCGCCGATCCCGCTCACGCCGAGTTGCAGACACTGCCGGCCCCGGCCACGCCGCGGCTCGACGGCCTGGGCTTGATGACCGATTCCCGCCGGCTGGCGCACCTGGCGGTCGGCGGCGGGCCCGGACACACGGTGCTGGCGCTGCGGGTCCACCACGCGGTGGCCGACCGCCCGAGCCTGGCCATGGTCGCCCAGGAGCTGTGCCGCGTCTACGACGGCTGCGGGCCGTCGGATGCTGGAGGGACTGTTTCGTTCCTTGCCTGGCTCGACACAGTTGATGATCTAGGGGCGCATGCTGCGGCGCAGCGGTTCTGGCTGGAGTCGTTGCCCGCCTCCGCCACGGCGACCGTCCGGGCAAAACCTCCCCGGATAGAGCGCGCAACGGCGGCTGCACGGCCCCGGGCGGCGGTCGGAGCGGCCGCCGGCGCCACCCGGCACGGTGCGTGGCTGTGGAGCTTCCATCGGGCGCTGGCCGCGAACCGTCTCGCGCAGAGCAACCTGATCGGAATCGATGTGGACCTGCGTTCGCCCGCTGCGGCTGGGGTGGTGGGACCGTGCGTGAACGCGCTCCCGGTCATCCTGCCGGAGCGCAGCCAGCAGGCGAACGGCGCAGCCGCCGCCACCGCGGCGATCGCGCAGGTGCTGTCGCACGCCGCGGTACCGGTCGCCGCCGTGGTGCCAGCCGACCGGCGCCCCACCGGCGATCCGCGCCAGCCGTTCTTCCGATACAAGCTGGTGTACCAGGCGGCGGCCTATCCGCCGCTGCGCATCGCCGGTGAACCGGTCCGCTACCTGCGACGACCCACCGGCATCACCGAGAACACGGTCACCTTATTCGTGCGGGAACTCGACGATCGGGTCGACCTTGATCTGGCCTGGGACACCAACGTCGTTGACCGTGACACCGCAGTCGCCGTGCTCGCCGCGACCGCCGGCCGGCCCGACATCCCCGAGGAGCGTCGACCGTGACCCTGATCGACCTTTGCCGCCTGTTCGACATCGAGGAGCTACCCGCCTCGTTCACGGCCGGCGCACCCCGGCCGCTGCAGCTGGCCGCGCGGCAACCGGTTGCCGATGCACAGGTCGACGAGGAAATCACGCACACGATCATGGCCGAGCTGAGGCGGCGGTCGGCGCTGCTGATCCGCGGCGTCAATGCCGTCAACGCGCCCGCCGTCGCAGCGTTCGCCGACCGGCTCTTCGCCGGAGAAGAGCCGTTCAGCACCGGCGAGCACCCGCACGCCGACGGCGCCGACGCGCTTTACCGGCCGGTCCGGTTCGCGCCGGATGAGACGCTGCTGTGGCACCACGAGAACAGCTTCAACGCGACCTGGCCGCGGTACATCCTGTTCGCCTGCGCCGTGCCGGCGACCGCCGGCGGGGCCACCACCATCGTGGATTCGCGGCTTGTCTACGCGCACATGCCGCTGACCATCCGGCAGAGATTGGCCGAACAGGGGATCACGTACGAGCGGCTGTGCGACGGCCGCGCCGGCCGCACTTGGGAACAGATCTACGGCACCACCGACAAGACCGAGGCTCTCCAGTTGGCGCACACCCGCGGCGAACAACTGGTCTTCACCGCGGACGGTGCTCGAATCCGGGCCCGACGGCCGGCGTTTCAGGCCGTGGCGCACGGCACGAGCTGGTTCAACCAAGTGCTGCACTGGCATCCTCACGCGCTGCCGCAAGAGATCCGCACGATGGTGACCCACGGGCTGCTACCGGCGTATCGGACCTGCTACCTCGGCGGCGGTGAGCAGATCACGCCGGACGTCGTCGACCAGCTGATCGCCGCACACCGCCAGGCCGAGTTTGCGGTGCAATGGCAAGCCGGCGACGTGCTGGTGATCGACAACGCGGTCATCGCCCACGGCAGGCGCCCGTACCGCGGCCGCCGCGAACACTTCGTGCGGATGGCAGGACTCGGCCCAGCCGACGCCGACCAGGCGAGTACCGATGCCCGCTCATAGCCCGCCCCGGCCCGGCCCACCCTTGGCAGACGCAGACGCCCACCTGTGCGTCTGCGCCATCGCCCGCAACGAAACCGCGTACCTGCTGGAGTGGGTGGCGTACCAGCGTCTTCTCGGCGCAGACCTGGTGCTGATCTACGACAACGGCCACGACGGCGAGGGCACCGCCCTTCTCCATGACCTGGACCAGCACGGAGTCATCACCAGGGTCGAGTGGCAGGGCGCCTTCCCGCACGGACCCCAGGTGCCCGCCTACGACGACGCGCTCCGGCGGCTGTCCGGCCGGGCCGATTGGGTGCTCTTCGTCGACATTGACGAGTTCGTGGTTCCCAGGCAGGCCGACAGCTTGCCGGCGTTTCTCAAGGAGGTCGACGAGCTCGACGGGGTGTGGTTCCCGTGGCTGATCTTCGGCTCGTCCGGACAGGAGACCCACCAGCCCGCCCCGGTGACCGAGCGGTTCCTGCTCCGTGAGTACGTCGACGACGCCACGGTGACACCGGTCAAGAGCGTGGTGCGCCCTCACCGGACCCGTGGGGCCCATCTCCACGTCCACCACGTCACCACGGACGCCTACGCCAACCCGCTCGGCGAGCGGGCATTCCTCACCACCGCCGACGGTCATCGCCGTTCGGCGCAGCTGGCCCGCGGCCACGACGTGGTACGGGTCCACCACTACATGACCAAGTCACGGCAGGAATGGCGCGAGAAGGTCGCGCGTGGCCGGGCTGACCGGGGTTTCGCCGACGTCGAGCCCGGCCGTGACCTCGACGAGTTCCCGACCTGGGATCGCAACGAGGTCTACGACGACAGCGCGCTGCGGTTCGCGCCGGCGCTGCGCGCCGAGATCCGCCTGCTGCAGCGGCTTGTGACGCGCTGAGGAAAGGAGGGGCTGTGGCCTCGACCCACGACGCGCCGCCGTTGCTTCCACACCCGGCTCAGCGCGGCCTGCTGCAGGTCAAGGCCCAAGGCGGCGGAACCGGCGCGAACTGCGCCTACGCCTACCGGGTGCGCGGGCCGCTGGAGCCGCAGCGGCTGCAGGCCGCGTACCGTCGCGCACTAGCGCTGTTCGACGCCCTGCGGCTGTACCTGATCGACGCAGAGGCCGGGCCGGCGTGGCGAATCGGCAAGAAACCCCGTATCGAGGTGCGCCTGCATCCGCCGGCGGCGGCTGCCGGGAACGACCGGCCGGCTGACCCGGTACGCGCGGCGACCCAGATTGCGGCCAGCCGCTTCGACATATCCGCCGGCCCGCTCGGGGCGGTGGGCATCATCCCGGTCGCCGACGGCGGGTGGCTTGTCGTCGAAACGTTCGACCACCTCATCGCCGATGGGCGGTCGCTGGCACTGCTCCACGAGGCAGTCGCCGGCTGCTACAACGACCCGCGAACCGCGCCACGGCCGTGCGGCAGCTACGCCGGCCTGCTCGAGGCGACCAATCAGCCAGCCACGCGCGCCCACGCCGCCGCATTCTGGTGCGACCAGTACCGGGGCTTCGCGCCAGCGCGGCTGCCGCCCGACTCGGCCGCCACCGCCGGCGCGCAGCGGGAGCTCCGGCTGGCGAACGCGCGAGTGACCACCATCGAACGCGCCGCCGCACGCCACCGGGCCACCCTCGCAACCGTGCTGTTCGCCGGCCACGCCCATGCCATCGCCCGCTACACCGCACACGGCGACGTTGCTGTCTTCCTCGCGGCGGACAGCCGCAGCGCAGAGACCTGGGACGTCTTCGGCCAAGCGACCAACCTGGTTCCGGCCCGGGTGACCCACGATTGGCAGCTGCCGCTCGGTGCGCACCTGTCGAGTGTGGCCCGGAACCTGCTCAGCCTGCGCGATCATCTCGCCGTCGACGTCGACGGGCTGGACCGCTGCGGCGCGCCGGTCGCCGTGGCGGCCGCCGACGCCACGGCGTTCATCTTTCAGGACCGTCCAGCGCACCCGCCGCGCCTTACCCGCCTTGACGTAGAGGGGATCGACCTGCCCGATCTGCATCAGAGCGGCGGCCTGGTCACGGTCGTGCATCGGGAGTCAGATGGTGACCTCACCGTGCGCGTGCGCACACCGCCGGGCAGCGCCCTGCACCAGAATCTGGCCGGCATCACCTCCTCTATCGAGGCATTCCTCGACACCTTGGTCGCCGACCCGGCAAGCCGCCTCGGTGGCGATGCGCTGCTGCCGGCCTCGGATGCCCGGCTGGTCGCGGAGGTGGCCGAGCCGACGCCGCCGTACCCGTTCGCCGCGGTTGACGAGGTGATCCTGCGTCGGCTCAACGGCCGGGACACGACGGTCCTGGTCGAAGATGGCCGGCCGCGCGCGGCCCACGAGCTGCGCGCGGCGGTGCTGCGCAGCCTGGTCGCGCTGCGCGGCGCCGGGCTCGCGCCGCGTGACGCGGTGCTGGTGGACCAGTCATCGGCGTTCGAGCGGATCGCGTCGTTCCTGGCGGTGCTGCGTCTGGGCGGGATGTATGTTCCGGTCGACCCGGCCGCGCCGGCTCGCATGCGGCACGAGACCGTTGCCCGCTCGCGTGCCGTCGTCCGGTTGACTGACGGCACAGTGGAACGGCTACACCCGCCCGGCGACCGGCCGCCGGGCTCGGCGGGCCCGCTCACGCCGAACGACCCCGCCTACGTGATCTTCACGTCCGGCACGACCGGGCGCCCGAAAGGCGTCGTCATCTCCCGGGCGGCGCTGTCGAACCTGGCCCTCGGCGAAGGACCACGCTTCGGCATCGCCGCCGACAGCCGAGTCTTGCTCATTGCACCACCGACCACAGACCCGTGGATCTGCCACGTCACCGGCGCGTTGGTGGCCGGCGCCACCCTCGTCGCCGCCCGCGTTGTCGCCGACGCGCCGCTGGCCGACGTTCTGGACCGCGAGCGGGTCAGCCACGCTTTTCTGCCCGCGTCGCTGTTTGCCCAGCTGGACAACCGCCCATTCCCACACCTGAGAATGATCGCCACCGCGGGTGATCATTGTCGCCCGGAGGCGGTGGCACGGTTGCTGGGCCGCAAGGTGTTCAACATCTACGGGCCGACTGAGGCGACGGTCACGGCGACGATCGCCGAACTGGAGCAGGCCAGCAGCCCAGTACCGATCGGGCGCCCCATCCGAGGCCTCGGCGCCCGGGTAATGATCGACGGTGCCGCGAGCGCCCCACCGGGCGTGGTCGGTGAGCTCGCGCTGTCGGGAATCGGGCTGGCGCAGGGCTACCTCGACGACGAGGCCGCGACGAACAAGCGGTTCCGCGCCGACCCATTCCGCGCCGGGCACCGCGTGTACGCCACCGGGGACCGGGCCTGGATAGCAGATGACGGCCTGATCTATCTGGCCGGCCGGGTCGACCGGCAGGTAAAGATCCGCGGGTTTCGGGTCGAGCTCGGGCACCTAGAGGCGGTGGCGCGCACGACCGGGCTATGCAGCGACGCACATGCCGACACGGTCGCCGCGCCCGGCGCTGCCGGCGACCGGCGGCTGGTTCTGTTCGTTGAAGGCTGCCCGGATGTCGAGGACCTGGGAGCTCGGCTGCGCGCCGAACTGCCCTCCGCGCTGATCCCACGCGCCGTCGTGGCCGTCAACCTGCTGCCGCGGCACCCGTCCGGGAAGATCGACGAGAGCCGGCTGCCCGCGAGCCGCCTCGTCGACGAGGAGGACCCGGTCACCGAGCGCGCGGTCGCCGAGCTCGGCCCGACCGCCGTACTGCTGGCGCCGCTGTGGCAGCGTCTGCTCGGGGCGAGGCCGGGCCCGGGTGACGACTTTTTCGCCCTAGGCGGTGACTCCCTCGATGTTCTGCGGCTGGTCCGCGAAGCCCGCGCCGCGGGGATCCCGCTCGCCCCGGCGGCCGTCTACCGACACACGACCTTCGCGGGTCTCGTAACCCACCTCGCCCGCGGACCGGACACCCACGCTGGTCCGGGCGGCGTCGACGGCGCCGCCCCCCTCGGCCCCTCACAGCAGTGGTTCTTCCGGCTGTCGCTTCCGGAGCCCGCCTGGTGGAACCAGCAGCACTGCATCCCCTTTGCCCAGATGCCTGAGCCGGCGACGCTCCGCGCAGCGCTGGCGGCGCTGCTGGCCGCGACGCCGATCCTGTCCGCCCGGATCGACACCGGCGGGCTGGTGTACCAGCCGACACCGGCGACACCACCCGAACTGCCGATCGTCGACGGGCTGGTATCCGACGCCGACGTCGCCGACCTGCTTGAGCGGCTGCACGCCGGCCTGGACCCGACCGGCGGCACGCTCCTGCGCTGCGCCGGCCTGAGGCTGCCTGACGGCAGCGGAACGCTGGTCCTCGTCGCGCACCACCTGGCCGTCGACGACTGGTCCTGGACGGTGATCGAGGACCGGCTGCGTCGGGCCCTCGCCGTCGAGGCCGCAGCGGCGCCCGCGGGCGGCATCGACCGCGACGACGGGTTCGCGCATTTCACACGCGCCATCAGCCGACAGTCCGACGCCGGCGCGTTTCATTTCGATGCGGCCGCCTGGACTCAGATGCTGCATTCGGGCCGCACAGCGGACCTCACGCAGCCGCCAGCTCGCACCGAGCGAATCAGCGCCGACCTGCTGGGCGACCCTGCGGCGGTGGCAGCCGACTGGGGTGTCCCGCTGGGCGCCGTTCTCCTTGGCTGCATCGGGCATGCCCTCGCCGCGACGGAGCCCGCCGGAGCCACCATCGTCGACCTTGAGCGCAACGGCCGTTCGGCGCTGCCCGGCCTGGACCTGTCTGACGTGGTTGGGTGGATCGCCCTGCATCATCCCGTGCGGTTGGCGCACACCCCGCTCGGTCGAGCCAGCAGCATACACCTGGCCGCCGGCCTGGCCTCTCCCCCGGACATGGGACTCAGCTACGGTGCGCTGCGCTGGAGCCACGCTGCTATACCGGGCAGCCGCGTCGGCCGCTTCGCCGTCAACATCGCCGATGCGCCCGGCCGCGGCACAGAGCACGACTGGCCGGCAGCGGCCCAGCTGCGCCGCTGCGCAGTGCCCTCCGCCGGTCGGGCCAACCACCTGCCATACGAGGCGGCGTTCGTGTTCCGCCGCGCGGACCGCCGGTTCCGCATCGATCTCACCTTCGATCCGCGCCGACTTCCCGCCGAGGCCGCGGTGGCGCTGCTGCACGAGGTAACCGAGGCGTTGATCAGGCGCTCCGAAGACGACGCCGGCAAGGCCCCGGCCGCCGGCCCGGACCCGTTCCACGCGCCCATCCCCGCCACCGCCATGCAACACCTGATGCTGCACCACGCCCGACGAGGTCCGGGGATCTACCGGCCGCGGCAGCTGTTGGCCTTCGACGGGCTCGCCGGCGCGCACGACGCGTTCCTCGCCGCACTCGGCCGGCTGCTGGGCCAGCTCGACGCGTTCCGGACACGCTTCCGCCCCGGCCCGACCGGGCTCGAACAGCACCTGGCCGCCGCCTCACCGGTACCGGTCCGGCGTCGCCATGGCAACCTGAACCAGGCCCTGCAATGGCTTGACGGACCGGACACCATCGACGCCGACGTTGCGGCCGCCGGCGGCCCACTGGTGTCCCTGACCGCCTTCGAGGCGCCAGGCGAGCCGTTGCACGTCGGTATGCAGGTCCACCACGCCGCCCTCGACGGACACAGCAACCGGCAGCTGATCAGCGTCCTCGAGGACCTCCTCGAGGGCCATCTCGCCGGCACGTCGGGCCGCGGCGGGCTCGTGCCCGGGCCGAGCCACCCGGCGGTGCGCAAACACGCCTCGATCGAGGCGGCCATCAGAGCCACAACCGACGTACCCGCCGTCCCGCCGCCGGCGCCCCTCTGTCGCGCGCCTCAGATCGAGGAGACGACCCTGACGACCGCGGACGTGGCGCAGCTGGCCACGTGGTCTCGGGCCCACGCCGTGGACTTGCGAGCGGCGTTCGCCGCTGCCGCGCTGACCGTGTCGTGGCACCGCCGACGTGGCGACACCGTCTACCTGGTCAGCAACGGCCGTGACCCAGATGTGCCCGAGACCGAGACCGCATACGGCCTGTTCTGGTATTTCCAGCCAGTCACTCCGCACGCGGGTGATCTTCGCAGCTTGGCGAAGCACGTCTTCGCGCTCGCCGGCCAGCCGCTACGCGAGCTGCGCGCCGCCGCACTCCGATGGCCGCAATGGCCACCCAGCGCTGGACTGTCGTTCAACTATCTCAAGACAGCCCCGGCCCGTGACGGCACCGGACGGGTACAGGTTGTCGCGCACCGAGACCTGTTCCACCTTCCCACCCAGGTCGAGGTTGCCCACCGCGCGGACGGCTCGGCGCGGATCCGCTGGACGTCCTTGCCCGCACCCGCAAGCGGCGGCCGGGTAGCCGTGGGCCTGGCCGACTACGTTGCGGCGCTACGACCAGCCATGATCCACCACGGATAGCCGCTGGACTCGGCTGCACGTACAGTCACGCGGCCCCCGAGCACCGTCTGGCACAGCGCCAATGCACCTGGAGGAGACAAGGCGATGACCCCTCTGACGCCCACCGAAATCAGCCACCGCGGCACAACCCCCCTGAGCCTGCTGGAATGGGCGCAGCGATCGCTCCCCATGATCCGTCAGGCACTCCAGGACCACGGAATCTGCTGGCTTCGCGGCCTTCCCGCCACCGAACCCGACCTGGCGCAGCGGCTGATGATGCTGTTGGTCGACGGGGAGCTCATGGACGAGGTGTTCTGGTCGACGCCGCGGTCGCGGGTCAGCGGCAAAACCTTCACGGCCACTGAGTACCCGTCCCCACAGGAGATCCCGCTCCACAGCGAGATGTCGTACTTGCACCGCTACCCCCGCCTGCTGTGCTTCCACGCCTTGCGATGCGCGGACACCGGGGGTCAGACCACCGTGGCCGACCTCGACGCCGTGTCTGCCGCGCTCGGCGAGCTCACAGCCGAGTTCGCCAACCGCGGCGTGCGGTACGCTCGCGTGTTCCGCGACGGCGTCGACATTCCGCTGACCACAGCGTTCGGTACCGACGACCCAGCCGAGATCGAAAGCCGCGCCCAGGCGCACGGCATGCGCCTGGAACCAGCCGGGGACGGAGCAACCCGCCTGGTTCACGAAGCCGAGGGCGCCCTGCACGACGCCTTGACCGGTCAAGCCATCTGGTTCAACCAGATGCACCTGTGGCACCCGGCTCGGCTGCCCGCGTCAGTCCGCGATGACCTTGTCCACCTGTTCGGCGTCGACGGGCTGCCCCGGCAGGCGTTCTTCGGCGACGGAACCACGATTCCCGACGAGGCCGTCCATGCTGCAGGCGCGGCATTCGCCCGGCACACCCAGGCGATCGACTGGCTGGCCGGTGACGTCGTACTCGTCGACAACCTCCGCTACGCCCACGGCCGCCGGCCCTTCACAGGACAGCGCACCGTGCACGTCGCGATGGGGCTCCCGTACGACGGCGCCTGGCGAGACCCGTTCGCCGCGACGGCACACACCAGCGGCTGACGGTTGCGTCGTCTGGAAGGAGCAAGCGACATGCCGCGCGAACACCTCCACATCAACCTGTTCATGGCCGGCACCGGTCACCACGAGGCTTCCTGGCGGCACCCCGCTGCCGATCCCGGTTTCGCCGCATCAGCAGCGCACTACATCACCTTGGCCAAGGTGGCCGAGGCGGCGGCCCTGGACTCCGTTTTCCTAGCTGACGGGTTGTCCGTGGCCGTCGACGTTCGCCATGGCATGCCCCGCAACTTCGAGCCGCTGACGCTGCTGTCCGCCATTGCGGCAAGCACGTCGCAGATCGGCCTCATCGGCACCATGTCGACGACCTTTACCGAGCCGTTCAACCTGGCACGTCAGTTCGCGTCGCTCGACCACCTCAGCGGGGGACGCGCCGGCTGGAACATCGTCACCACCGCCGAGGACCGATCGGCGCAGAACTTCGGTATGCCCGCCATGACGGCCCACCTCGAGCGGTACGCGCGCGCCGCCGAGTTCGTCGAGGTGGTCACGAAGCTCTGGGACAGCTGGGACGACAGCGCGGTCGTCGCCGATCACCGGTCTGGTGTCTACGCCGAACCGGCGAGAATCCGCACCATCGACCACGACGGCTCGCATTTTCGCGTCCGCGGACCACTCAACATCGGCCGCAGCCCGCAGGGGCATCCCCTACTCGTACAGGCAGGGACCTCGGAGATCGGCCAGGCCTTCGCCGCCGCCCACGCCGAGATCGTGTTCGCGGTGCACCAGACTCTCGACGCTGGTCAGCGGTACTACCGGCAGTTCAAGGCGAAGGTGGCCGAGCACCGGCGTGACCCGGACCTAGTCAAGATCCTACCCGGCATCGTTCCTGTCATTGGGGAAACAGAGGCAGCAGCGCACACCCGCGCCCGGGAGCTGGACGAGCTGATCGTGCCGGCCCGGGCCATCGCGGCCCTGGAGGAGCGGCTCGGCATCGACCTGAGCACCCATGACCTCGACGATCCCCTCCCTCCGCTTCCGCCGGCCGAGCGATTCACGGGCCAGCGGGGCCGGTACGACGTCATCAAGAAACTCGCCGAACGCGAGCGTCTGACGCTACGCCAGATGATCAGCCGTTTGGGCGGCGGCCGGGGCCACCACACCGTCGTCGGGGCACCCGAGCAGGTTGCCGACCGCATGCAGCAGTGGTACGACGCCCGAGCTGCCGACGGCTTCACTGTGTTGCCGCCGCTGCTGCCTGAAGGACTCGACCTGTTCGTCCAGCACGTGGCCCCCGTCCTTCGCCGCCGCGGCCTGCTGCGGGAGGGCTACACCGGGCGAACCCTGCGCGAGCACTACGGACTCCCGCGCCCACCGAACCAGTTCACAGGTTGCTGATCATCCGACGGACGTCCCGCCTGTTTCATGAAAGGCCAGCCACGCATGGACCCGGAACCGCTGCCCGGTGACTGGAACTGGGAGGACCCCGACGAGTTCTCCCGCAGAAGGGCAGAAGCCGACGCCGAGCTCGTTCGCTGCCGGAGTCTGGAGGTCGTTGCCGAGGCCACACCGCGGGTCACTGCGCGGCAGCTGGCGAGGCTCGGCATTACGGGTATCGAGTTTGGGGCACTGCGCACGGGCCACCCTGCGGGCCTTGCCGCGGACTCTCTGCACCTCAGCGACGGGCGAACCCACACCGAAGCGGGGCGGATCTACCGGGTCGACGGCGCCCGGCACTTCAGCCCGGTGGATATCTGCCACCCTCTGGCGCTGGACACCGGCTGCCTGGACTGGGTGTACGCCGAGCACCTCGTCGAGCACGTGAGGTTGCCCGCAGCGATCCGGTGGCTACGGGAAGTTCGGCGGGCCCTGCGCCGCGGCGCGCTCGTGCGCCTGACCACACCGGATCTGAGCCGGTACGCGCACTGCTACGCCAACGGCGGCTCGTTCTTCGCCGAGCATCGCCGACGCATCGACGACGCGGTCAAGGCCCGCCGCGGCATGCCAATCCGGCCGGCGTTCATGTTTAACCAGCTCTTCTACCTCTACGGGCACCAGTGGATCTACGACGAGGTCGAACTGCGCTACGCCCTGACCTCGGCCGGATTCGACGACCGGCAAATCGCGGTCTACGGCTTTCGGCAAGGAGCGCGCCCGGACGTGGCGCAGCTGGACAAGCACCTGCGTAACGACGAGACGATCTACATCGAGGCGATCGCCTGAGTCCCGAGCAGCACGCGATGCTCGATGACCTGGCCGGGCTGCGCCCGGCTCGCGGGAACGAGCGGCAGCAGTGCACACGGCACCCGCTGCCCTGCCTTGGAGTTATCCCCGGCGGCGGCTGGCCACTTTCAGGCCTGGCATCGCGGGAGCCGCCCAGCGCCCCTGCTGACACGCACGGCGAATTAGGCGTTTTGTTCGCGGTCCAGCTCTAGCAGCAGCTCGACCAGCGGTCTGGAAAACGCTGCCCTACCTTTCCGCGACATCGTGTGTCACCCGGCTCGGGCCACCCCCGCGGGGCAATAGGCTAGGGCGCCGGCTGGCGAGCGGCCGAGATCGCCTGTACGGACGAGCAGCGGCGGAGGGATCATGGCAGACGCATCGTTCGTGCACCTACACGTGCACACTGAGTATTCGATGCTCGACGGTGCGGCTCAACTCGGCCCTCTGTTCGCCGAGGCCTCCCGGCTGGGAATGCCTGCGGTCGGGATGACCGATCACGGCAACATGTTCGGCGCCTACGCCTTCTTCCAGGCGGCGAAGGCCGCGGGTGTCAAGCCGATCCTGGGAATCGAGGCGTACCTGGCCCCCCACGACCGGTTCCACAAGAAGCCGGTCTTCTGGGGCGGCCCCGGCGACCGGCGCGATGACATCTCCGGTGGCGGCGCCTACACGCACATGACGCTGCTCGCGGAGACTCCTCAAGGGCTGCGCAACCTGTTCCGGCTGTCCAGCCTCGCCAGCATCGAGGGCTCCTACTACAAGCCGCGCATGGACCGCGAACTGCTCTCGCGGCACGGCAGCGGGATCATCGCCACGACAGGTTGCCCCTCCGGGGAGATCCAGACCCGACTGCGGCTAGGCCAGGAGGCAGAAGCGCTGCAGGCCGCCGCTGACTTCCGAGACATCTTCGGCCAGGACAACTTCTTCCTGGAGCTAATGGACCACGGCCTGGAGATCGAACGCCGGGTCCGCGAGGGCCTTCTCGATGTCGGCAAGAAACTCGATCTGCGACCGCTTGCCACCAACGACTCCCATTACGTCACCAGGGACCAGGCGGCGGCGCACGAGGCGCTGCTGTGCGTGCAGTCCGGTACGACACTTGATGACCCGAACCGGTTCAAGTTCGACGGTGACGGCTACTACCTCAAGAGCGCCGCCGAGATGCGAGAAATATTCGACGGCGAGGTCTCCGGCGCCTGCGACAGCTCGCTGCTCATCGCCAACCGGGTCGAGCCGTACGACGAGGTGTTCGCCGAGGTCAACCGGATGCCGGAGTTCCCTGTGCCGGCCGGTGAAACGCAGGCGACCTGGCTGCGAAAGGAAACCGAGCGAGGGCTGGCCTTCCGGTTCCCCAACGGTGTCCCGGCCGAGTACGTCAACCGGGCTGAGTACGAGCTGGGCATCATCGAGCAGATGGGCTTCCCGGCCTACTTCCTTGTGGTCGCAGATCTACTCCGTCACGCGCGAAGTCAGAAGATCCGCTACGCCCCAGGGCGCGGCTCGGCAACCGGGTGTCTCGTCGCCTACGCACTGCAGATCACCGAGCTGGATCCGATCTACCACGGGCTCATCTTCGAGCGCTTCCTGAATCCCGAGCGCGTTTCGATGCCCGACATCGACCTCGACTTCGACGAGCGTCGGCGCGGCGAGATCATTCGGTACACGACCGAGGTCTACGGTGACGACCGGGTCTGCCAGATCATCACCTTCGGCACGATCAAGGCTAAGGCTGCGCTCAAGGACGCGACGCGAGTTCTCGGCTACCCATTCTCGATGGGTGAGCGACTGACAAAGGCGATGCCTCCGGCCGTCATGGGCAAGGACATCCCGCTCAAGGGCATCGTCGACCCCGAACACCCTCGCTACAACGAGGCCGCCGAGATCCGCGGCATTATCGAGTCGGACCCGGCCGCGGCGAAGGTGTTCGACACGGCTCGCGGGCTGGAAGGACTGATTAGACAGCCCGGCGTGCACGCCGCCGGTGTCATTCTGTCCCGCGAGCCCCTGCTCGACGTCCTGCCGATCTGGCGACGCGAGCAGGACGGCGCGGTCATCAGCGGCTGGGACTATCCGTCCTGCGAGGCTGTTGGTCTGCTCAAGATGGACTTCCTGGGACTGCGCAACCTGACCGTCATCGACGACGCGGTAGCCAACGTTCGGGCAAACCGGAACCCGGACTTCGAGTTAAGCCCCGAGCGGCTTGAAGACCCCCGCACGTACGAGATGCTCGCCCGAGGCGAGACGCTCGGGGTATTCCAACTCGACGGCGCACCGATGCGGGCCTTGCTCAGGGCAATGGCGCCGACCAACTTCGTCGATATCGCCGCGGTGCTGGCGCTGTATCGGCCTGGTCCGATGGCCGCCAACGCCCACATCGACTACGCAGACCGCAAGAACGGCCGCAAGCCCGTTGTTCCGATCCATCGCGAGTTTGAGGAGTCCCTGGCCGACATTCTCGACCCGACCTACGGGTTGATCGTCTTCCAGGAGCAGGTCCTCGCCATTGCCCAGAAGGCGGCGGGCTACTCACTGGGGCGCGCCGATCTCCTCCGTCGAGCAATGGGCAAGAAGAAGAAAGAGATCCTCGACAAGGAGTTCCTCGGTTTCGAGGCCGGCATGAAGGCCAACGGCTACTCCGACGAGGCGATCAAGACGCTGTGGGACATCCTGCTGCCGTTCGCCGGTTACGCCTTCAACAAGTCGCACACCGCCGGGTACGGAATCATCTCCTTCTGGACGGCGTACCTCAAGGCGAACTACCCGGCCGAGTACATGGCAGCGCTACTGACCAGCGTCGGTGACGACAAGGACAAGATGGCGGTGTACCTTGCCGAGTGCCGGCGCATGGGCATCAAGGTACTCCCACCGGACGTGAACGAGTCGGCAGGCCAGTTCACACCTGTCGGCAGCGAGATCCGCTTCGGCTTGGGCGCCATCCGCAACGTCGGCACCAACGTGGTCAACGCCATCGTGCGCACACGCCAGGAAAAAGGCGCCTACACCTCATTCGTCGATTTCCTGCAGAAGGCGGAAATCGTCGTGTGCAACAAGCGGACAATCGAATCGCTCATCAAAGCGGGCGCCTTCGATTCCCTGGGCCACGCCCGTCGCGGGCTGCTGAACTACCACGAAGCAGCCGTCGACGCCGTTGTAGGAGTCAAGCGGGAAGAGGCCATCGGCCAGTTCGACCTCTTCGGCGGCGGCGATGACGCCGTGAGCGCCCCACCGATCGGCCTGGACTTCGACTTCTCCGGCGAAGAGTGGCCGCGCAAGACCCTGCTCGCCTTCGAGCGTGAGATGCTCGGCCTCTACGTCTCCAGCCACCCGCTGGCCGGCGCGGAGCGGCTGCTGCGCAAGCATGGCGAGAACTCCATCGCGTCGTTGATGGGTGATGACGTCTCCGACGGAACCAGCGTCACCATCGCCGGTCTAATCACGGGACTGCAACGCCGCGTGACCAAGGACGGCAAGCCGTGGGCGAGCGCCACCATCGAGGACCTCGACGGCGGAGTCGAAGTGCTCTTCTTCCCCAAGAGCTACGAGGCGTTCGGCACCCAGCTCGCCGACGACCTCGTTATCGCCGTACGCGGCCGCGTCAACCGGCGGGATAGCGGTAGCACCAGTGTCATCGGCATGGACGCCATGATCCTCGACGTCGCCGAGGCGGACATTGGCGCCAACCCGCCAGTGGTGATCGTTCTGCGACCGGCACAGATCACCACTGCGCGGGTGAGCGACTTCAAACGAATCTTGGACGAGCACCCCGGCAACAACCCGGTGCAGATCAGGCTTCGGGGAACGGAGCGCGACCATCTGCTTGCCATGAACGGCTGCAAAGTCAACCCCACGAACGCCTTCCTTGGCGAGATCAAGGCGCTGTTCGGCGCCGGATGCCTGGAATGAACATCGACGTACGCACCGACGGGGACCTTCCCGGCTGCCATCGGTGCCAGGGGCAGCTGTACTTGACCGCTCGCCTTCCTCACCCCGGCTTTCCACCTCGTGCCGGCCAGATCGGCGTGTGGTCACGGATCGTCGGGTTGTGCCCGCGCTGCGACGCCGCCGACGCCCACGCACACGCCCTGCTGGCCTTCTTCGCCTACCACCCCCAGATCAACGAGGGCAACGCCGCGGAGTTCGCCGCGCTCGTGCAGGATTGGATCAGCGGAATGCCTCCGCCGCGAACCGTCGATCAGAGAACCTTGGAGGAAGAGATCACGGCGTGGCGCCGCGGTGAGCTGGACGGCTAGGTGAACGGGTGGCCGCCAGATCGCGGTCCGCGGACGTGTGTGCGGATCCCGCAGCTTCTTCCCACTGCCGTCGTTGACTCACCGTGCCGGAGTTCTCTGTCGCGCATCACGCGCCAACGCGTCGTACGTCCGCTTGGTGTCGGGACGTGCGTTTCATACTGCGATCCCTTCCATGCGTTGTGCGGCTTGGGCTTTGATGGCTGCGGGGAGTTTGTAGGAGTTGACGATCCGTTGTAGACATTCGGTTTCTATCGCGGGGCTGAACTGAATCCACAGGCGGCCGCCTGGGCCGCGGCGGGATGTCAGGTAGTGGTGCTCGGTCCAGTTGTAGACGACATCGTGTTTGACGCCGAGTTGGGCGGCGACTTCGCCGATGCTGTACTCGTCGGCTTGGCGTGGGCGCGGGTCGATGTCGGTGTGTTGGTGGCTGGAGTTGGCGGCCCGGTCACGGCAAGCCTGTTCGACCTCGGGTGGGAATGGGATGCACCAACGGTTCGCGGGGCCACGGCGGGCGGGTAGCAGGCCGGAGGTGATCCATTGGTGGATGGTGCCGGTAGACACGCCGATGTGTTCGGCGATCTGGCGTGGGGTGCGTTCATCGTCGTGGAGTAGTCCGGGGTAGGGAATGTGCTGGTAGTGGCGGAGGTTGCCGGCGGCGTCAACGGTGAAGGGCGTTCCGGTGCCGGTGGTGTGCCCGGCGGCGTTGAGGGCGGCGGCCAGGCCGGCGTTGTCCAGGCTCGGGCCGATGCGGTGGGCCAGCGTGATCGCGGCGGGATCGGTGTTGCGTAGCTGGACGGCGCTCTTGCGTCTGGTGACCTGCATCTGTTGTGTGGCACCGGATTTCCAGCGTAGGCCGACGTCGATGTGAGC